>JACKQG010000492.1_pt1 | contig 57647 bp, 42 predicted proteins | sample 8237621 | NCBI WGS metagenome assembly JACKQG01 (sample SAMN15677084, study PRJNA649215) | marine metagenome | biome: marine; feature: Black Sea; material: saline water; isolation source: suspended particulate matter (SPM) from the Black Sea western gyre | collected 2013-06-09/2013-06-10 | depth... | reverse complement strand
CGTCATGATGGCCTGCGCACGTGCTAACTCACGGTGCGGCAAGGACTACCGGCTTTCGGGCTCCCCAAGGAATCGCCCTGCACTCATCGGGACTGCCATCATTACCGCATCTCAAGTGATCACTGCGACGACACTTCGTCAGAGGCCGGGCAATCGGCTCTGGAATTTTCGTTGGTTGCCAGACGTGAAGTGCTACATAGAATGCTTCAAGTTGATCGCGACTTGTCTTCATGCTTAACGCGAACGACGCCGCGAAAAAAGGAGAAGTGGATCACATTGCCAGTGGATCCACTTGTCCGGTGAGAAACTCCTCTTCAGAGACTTAGAAAGCAAGGAGTGGCAGCATGAGCTGCATAAGATCATTGGTCGGATTGTCGGTAGTGGCGATGGTGTGTGGGTTCTTACCACAAAACACACTTGCGCAGCGACGGGGTGAACTGGTCGAAGGACTGTTGCGCACGTTTGTGGAATCGCAGTTGCAGAGAGATCGCCAAAACGCGTTCGAACGGCAAGAGGCACTCCAACGGCAACAGATGCTCGATCGTCACGGCTACACCCACGGCACGAAACCGCCGGCCGCGGCGACCACGCCACGGATTGCGGTATCGCCTCAAGTGAACACGTACCGTACGACGCTAAGATCATTCGCGAGTCAATCGGCTTCTCTGGCGGATGGATTGCAGCGATCGGTCGTCAGCGTTCGCGGTGCGCGCCTGTTGATGGCCGATGCGCTGAAGCTAAAAGCAGCGTCCGCCATCATGTATGAACACTCCCAAAAGTCGCACGACCTCGCCTTGCTGCGCGAGGAGTATTGCGGTTTGGACTGCCAGTGGCGAGAGATGTCCTTTCAGCTTCAGCAGCTTCGTGGACTGGACTCGACCACGACGGGATGCATTCGGCAACTGGACGGGTATAGCGATGGAATCTGTGATCTGCTCGGGCTGGAACCGCAGTTCGATCGTGAAGCGGTATTCCGGCTCGCGGTCGAGGCAACGGCACACTTGGGCACGCTGCTGGACGACATCCAATACGAACTATATGGTCTCGAAGGCACCGATTCGCTGGCTGGCGAGTGCCGCGGCCTTGCAGAACAGGCTCGGCGTTTGAGTGGGATCACTAGCGACGCGTCTTACGATGAACTGATTACGAAATACTCGTCGTTTGTATCAGACTGGCGGAGGTTCGCGGCCGGTGTATACCGTTTCGAGAACACTCATTGCGATCGGAGCATCCGGCGGATTCGTACCTGCAATCGGCGGGTCTTCGGACAACTGTGGACTCCACTTTCTATCGATCGAGCCTATCTCACACACGTGTCCCATCAGTTGTCTCAGGAAGTGGATTTGCTGTTTGAGAATATGACGGTTAAGGCGCTTGTTCAAATGCCCGCGGCCACGCAGCAGGCGGTTCTGACCACGGCTCGGGATATGTTCAGCCATTGTCAAGAGTACTGCGCGTGCGTTGACAACAACTCGCCGCTGAACGATTTGATGACCGATTACATCGAGATCAACAACCAGTGGACCGCGTTGGACGGTTACCTCAACCCGGTTACTTCCAAAACGGTGGCCAGCAGCCGACGACTGATTTCGGCTTATGACGCTGAACTGCGTGGTATTTTGCGAGTTCCGGCGCGGCTGGACCACGCCCGCGCGATTCAATTGGCCGCCTCGCTGGAGGAATTGGCGGAGCACTTGCGGTACGATGTCCGCCGCTATGGACGATACTATCACAGTTCTTCCTTCCGCAATCAGGCCTATCAAAGCAGCGATACTTTCTATGCCCAGGCGAAGAATCTGCACGCCCATTTGCAGAATAGGGCAAACCTCAACGACGTTCAGGCAAGCTGCAACGGAGCGGTGACGACCTGGGGGTCGGTCTCGGAGGTCATCACGGCCATGCCTAAGAACGGCCTGACCAGCAGCCGCTATCAACTCATGCACGAATCGCGCCAAGAGGTACTGCCGGTGATCGCTGAGTTGGCCACTATGCTGGGTGTTTGATGAACCATTTCTTTTGAAGGAACCATCGATGAGACGAGATTTTCCTATTTGGGCGGTTGTTTGTGCGGCTGTTCTGTCCGTCACCAGCATCAGTGCGGCTCAAGACAATACCAAGAAAGCCTCGGTTGCCAGTCTAGTGAGAACACTGGGCTACGGAGGAGCGATTCACAACTTCAAAAACTACGTGCTTCGTGGCGATGACAAGTATCGCGCTGCTTCGCTAACGATGTTTGAACGCGCGAATGAGATTCTCGCCAACCTGGGCAAGACGCCAGGGCTGACGGCGAATGAAACAGTCGCATTGACGGCGATCACGGATATTGTCAATAAATATCAAGCCAAATTGCCAACCATCGAGCAGCTTCGAAAGCAGAGCAAGAGCGTCGAACAGATTGACGCGGCAGTGGCTGTCGATGACTCCTCGGCCATTGACGCAATCGCTACGCTTCGGAACGGACACCGATGGAGCAAGATAGAGAATCTTGATTTCCACATCGGATACGGCAGCGGCATTCACAATTTCAAGAACTTCGTGCTGCGAGCTGACGAGGAATACCGCGCCAGGGCCGCGTTGGGACTTTCGAACGTGCTACTGATCGTCGCTCGATACCGCGCGTCGGAGGGACTGACGAAAACGCAGGCCAAGGCATTGGACGATATCGAATCGGTCGTTCGTGCGTACGAGGAGGCATTGGCAACGGTGCAGGAGCTGATTGGCGAGGGCAAGACGGCACAGGAGATCGATGCCGTCGTGAAGGTCGATGACACTCCCGCGTTGAACGGACTGGCCACGTTGCGAGAGTAGTCCTGGCAGGTCTTTCTGATATTCAACCGAGGCCACTCGCAGCAATTGCAGCACCCCTGCGAGGACGTTTCCTGGGTGCCCGCTTCTGCCGTGGCGAATTGCCGTGCCCCGATGCCTTCGGTTAATGTGTCGTCAGTTCAATGGGGGCGTTGTCGCTCTTCTGACCGCATAGACGCGAGTCACTTCGTTACGGCAGAATCAAAACGATCGTCCGAACTAGCGAACTGGCAAGCGGTTGCGTCGTTTTCGCCCTCATGTGCGAGACTTGCGGTATGCCGATTGCTCCTCAATTTGTGGCCACCATTCCAGTGATTTGGCGACAAGTTGGGGAGGGCGAAACGTGGCAACATCGCGCAGAGTTTGGACACTTCTAATCGTGATTGCCGTGTTAGCGGCAAATTACCTCGCGCTACTTGCATCGCCGGCGTGGGCCGAACGCCGGGGCCGCCGACATCGGCATGCCGGCGGTTGGGACAAGGGCTGGCATGAAAGCGGCTGGTACGACCCGTTTTGGGTGCGACTGAGGCGTGCTCCGAAGTACTGGGAAAGCCAAAGCCAACCGGCCACAAGCAGCTACTCCCGCGAGCGGTACGCGGCCATCGCGTACTCGCCGTCGACCGGGAAGTACGGATACTCTCACGGCAGTAGCAGCCGTTGTTCAGCCGAGCGGGCGGCACTGGGCCACTGCCCTGAGAAGGACGTTCGTATTCTTGCATGGACGCGAAATGCGTGGTGCGTGTTGGCGTTAGGCGACAGCGTAGGCGAGTATGGTTGGGCCTGGGCCACGGACTCGCAACGGGCAAAAAGCCGTGCGATTGAAGAATGTCGAAAGCGGACCACCAACTGCTACATCGCGGTTTGCGTCTTCTCGGGCAACTAGCTGGATTGTGGTGGTTCGATCCGTTGGGCGAGCTTGACTGCGCCCAGGACGGGTTGTTTCACCACTTCAGCGTCTGCACCGCCCAACTCCACGCGTTGAAGCTCTTCGAGTAGGCGATCGCGAAGGAATTGCGCGTGGACGAGCAATCCGCCCGCCAAGACGATTGGCAGGTGACTCTGGGACAGGCCTTCCTCGAACTGGTCGGCAACGGCGCGGCACAGTCGAGCCAGTTCCGTGGCTGCTTCGTTCATGATGGCCACAGCCAAGTGATCGCCGGCGCCTGCGGTTGCGACGACGACTTTGGCCAACGAAGCAAGCCATCGGCGATCGCTTTGGCGCCCGTACACCGCTTGGACCATGCTCGAACGGTCCTCCACGTCAATCGCTTCAAACAGAGCTTCCGTAATCGCTGTTTCCGGCCCGCGGCCGTCCAGGGCTCGCGCGGCAGCTTCGAGCCCTTTGCGGGCCACGGAGTAGGCGCTTCCTTCGTCGCCCATCAAATGACCCCATCCACCGGCCCGTGCCCACTGACCGTTTGCGTTGCACCCGCAGGCAAAGGATCCCGTTCCCGCAACGACGGCAATGCCTACGCAATCCGGCGTTCCGGCGGCAAGGATCGGCTCGCCATCGTGTGTGACGTGTAGGCGGTTCCCTATGTTGCGACGGTGGGCCCACTCGACGATGCGCTGCTGATCGCTTTCTCGTCCCGCACCAGCCAGCGCCAAACAGGCCGACGCGACGGGACCGCGTGGAATGTCGGCCGTCGAGAACGCTCGGTCGATCGCATACTCGAGGTTGTCCATGGCTCGCTGCCAGCCAGCCGAATTAGGGTTCGATGGACCGGCTTCGCCGGCTCCGATGGGTTCCGTTTCCGTTGCGCCCAACGGTGCCAGGTAGGCAGTCGTTTTGGATCCGCCTCCGTCGACACCCAGTACGAGACCTTTGGCCGATTGACGAGATGTGGTCGCGAGACCGTTGGGCCGATGAGTAGCTAATGCAGCGGCTGGTTCGATTGCCGTGCGCAACTGGCCGCCGGATTCCGCCAGCAGGTGCCTCGCTTCTTCCGACTCAACCGACCGCAGATGGGAAACGATCGCTGTCTTCGCGTCGCCACCGCAACGTTCCAGCAGTCGCTCGGCTTCTGGTTCCGACACGCCTGCCAATGTGGTGACGATCCGTCGAGACCGCTCGGCCAGCTTCTGATTGGTGGTCTGCAGGTCGACCATCAGATTTCCGTAGGTCTTGCCTAGCCGCACCATCGCACCCGTGGTAATCGTGTTCAGGATCATCTTGGTGGCAGTGCCGGCCTTCAGTCGCGTCGACCCGCTGACTACTTCTGGCCCCACAACCGGGGCGATTGTCAACTGCGAAACCTTGGAAAGCTCCGAGTCTTCGTTGCAGCTCAGACCGATCGCAAACGCACCGATTTGGCCCGCGTAGGCGAGGCCGGCAACCACGTACGGCGTACGCCCGCTGGTAGCGATCCCCAATATGACGTCTTTGTCGGAAAGGTCGACCGACTTCAGGTCTTGCACTGCGTTTTCCGGGATGTCTTCGGCACCTTCGATCGACCGCGTCAGAGCTTCATAGCCCCCGGCGATCAGACCGACGACCTGCCATGGCTTGGTATTGAAAGTGGGCGGACACTCGCTGGCATCGAGCACGCCAAGACGTCCCGAGGTGCCGGCACCGATGTAAACGAGTCGCCCGCCGTTTCGTAGGCGTTCGGCCACCACGTCGATCGCGCTGGCCACGTGTTCTGCGACTCGCCCGACGGCCGCGGTCGCCTTGGCATCTTCGGCGTTCATCAGCCGCGCGATTTCGATGGATGTAAGGCAGTCGATTTCCTCGGATGCAGGATTTCGAGCTTCAGTAGTAAGATTCGACAAGTCCATTTATTGCCTCGGAGGCTGCGAGATGGCAGAATGACGCGTTTGCTGAACCGTCAGCCGCCCGATTGGGCCTTTCCCCGACCTTTATACACCGTCTCGAACCATCGTGCACCTGCAGATCCATCCCATCGACAGTTGGCTCATCGTGGCGTATTTGGTCGGCATGGTCACGCTTGGCCTGTGGATCGGCCGCAAAAACCGGAATCTTGCCGATTACGTCTTGGGCGGTAAGGACCTTCCCTGGTGGGCGCTCTTGGGTTCAATCGTGGCCACCGAGACCAGCACGGCCACGTTTTTGAGCGTACCGGGCATCGCCTACGCCGATGGTGGCAACTTGTGCTTTCTGCAACTTGCCTTCGGGTACATTCTCGGTCGATGCCTGGTGGCGTATGTACTGTTGCCAGCATATTTCCGCGGCGAAATGCTCACGGCCTACGAAGTGTTGGAACATCGTTTCGGCGGCGCGACGAAACGGACGGCCTCGCTGCTGTTTCTTGTCGCTCGCAATCTGGGCGATGGTCTGCGTCTGTTTCTGGCGGCCATCGCGTTGGAAATGGCGATTGGCGTTTCGATGCCGGTTTCGATCGTGATCATCAGCGTGGCGACGATCGTCTACACGTTCTTCGGCGGCATGAAATCCGTTGTTTGGAACGACTGCGTTCAGTTTGTAGTTTACATGGCAGGCGGTCTGATCGCGTTTTGGATCATTATCAGCGAGTTGCCGACTGGCTGGGAACAATTCCACGCGTTCGCCGTCGAGCACGGCAAGCTGCGGATGATCGACTTCTCCTGGGACCTCACGGAAACGTACACGTTTTGGGCGGGGCTGATCGGCGGCACGTTCTTGTCGTTCGGCACGCACGGCACCGACCAAATGATGGTTCAGCGTTACTTGGCGGCTCGTGATAGGCGGGACGCGACTCGCGCGCTACTGACCAGCGGTTTTGTCGTCCTGATCCAGTTCGTCGTGTTCCTGTTGCTCGGTGTGGGGTTGGCTTGTTTCTTCGCTGAGTTTCCGCCCGAAGTGGCACTCGAAAAAGGCGATGAGGCCTTAGCGGCCTTCATTGTCGATCACATGCCGATTGGACTGACCGGCCTTACGCTGGCAGCCGTTTTTGCCGCAGCCATGTCGACGTTGTCCAGCTCTCTGAATTCGTCTGCCACGGCCGCAGTCAACGATTTTGGACCTCTGTTCGGCACGGCTGACATGTCGCCGGAGCGACGCGTCAACACATGCAAGCTGTTGACCATCGTCTTTGGGTTGATTCAAGTGGCAGTTGCCATTGTGGCTCAGTGGTACTCACGGAGCGTGGTCAATGATGCTTTGGCGATTGCCGGTTTTGTCGCGGGCATCCTGCTGGGCGTCTTCTCGCTTGGCGTGCTGACGAAGTGGGTCCGCCAGTGGTCTGCGCTTATCGGCATGCTGGGCGGGATGGCCGTGGTCAGTTACGTCAAGTTCGGCACCGACGTGGCGTGGCCATGGTTCACGGTCGCCGGTTCCGTTTCGACAGTTGCGTTTGGACTTTTGGCGTCTCTATGCGAGCATTTTCTAAGAAAGCAACAGACATGAACGACGATTCACTGCAGTTCATCCGGAAGGCGCGGTTCCCATCTGTGGCGGCGATGGTAGTTGCGATCAGTGTGGCATTTGTCGGTCTACATACGTCGTGGGCAGCGCCACCCAAACTGCCGAGTGCTGAGCCTTCGGCCGTCGCAAACGTGTCGACCGGCATCGACGTACTGGAGCAGGAGGAGTTGCGCAGCCTACAGGGCCGTCGCGTTGGCCTGATCACCAATCATACAGGCGTCAATCGCCGTGGCGTGAGTACTGCAGAATTGCTGCATCAAGCCGACAACGTGAATCTGAAAGCACTGTTCAGTCCTGAACACGGCATCCAAGGCGTGCTGGACACACACAACATCGGCGACGATTCGGATCCTCGCACGGGGCTTAAGATCTACAGCCTCTACGGAAAAACGCGAAAGCCTACAGCGGACAGCCTGGAGGGCCTTGACACGCTGGTATTCGACATCCAGGACATCGGCGCGCGTTTCTACACATACATCTCGACGATGGGCAACGCCATGCAAGCGGCGGCCGAGCACAATTTGCGTTTCGTCGTGCTGGATCGGCCGAACCCCATAAACGGCGTCGATACTGCGGGCCCGGTCTTGGACGACGGAAGCCAGTCCTTCGTGGGTTATCACACATTACCCGTCCGTCACGGCATGACGGTGGGTGAATTGGCAACGATGTTCAACCACGAGTTGAAGCTCGGCGTCGATTTGCAGGTGGTCAAGGTAGTCGGTTGGCGGCGGCGCGACTATTTCGACCGGACAGGGTTGTTGTGGATTAACCCTTCGCCGAACATGCGGAGCTTGACCGAGGCGCTGCTGTACCCCGGCATTGGCCTATTGGAGTATTCCAATCTCTCGGTGGGCCGCGGCACGGATACGCCGTTTGAAGTGATCGGTGCACCTTGGCTGGATGGGATGGCGGTTGCGCGTGAACTCAATCAGTCGGAGCTTGCCGGAGTACGTTTCGTACCGATTCGTTTCACACCGGACGCCAGCAAGTTCGCCGACGAGCAATGTGGCGGAGTCAACATCATCATCATCGACCGCGAGCGTTTTCGTCCCGTACGAACGGGACTGGAAATCGCACGTTGCCTTCGGCGGCTCTATCCCGAGGACTGGCTCGCGGCAAAGCTTGAGCGGCTGCTCTGTAACCAGAAGACGCTGAGCGCGCTGCTTGACGGCAAGCCGGTGGACGAACTCGAAGGCATCTATGGGACGGAATTGGAGGAATTCCGCCGGCGGCGCTCCGAGTTCATGCTCTATTCCGACTGATGATGCCCGACACTGGCCGACTACGGCTGCAACAGCGTCAGTTGACGCCTCATCTGAATTCGGGCAACCAACGACGCCGTAAGAGCGCCCACGATCGCGACCAGAGACACCGAGACCATCGTGATAGCGAGGATTTCGATCATCGTAACATCCACCATGACAAAGGGAGGGCAGGATTCGTTAACAGGCCTTCCGGGATACCTGTTGGAGGGAATATAGGGAGGGATAATCCGGGGGTGATCGCCGCGGTTGTGGACACGGCTATTATCACGTTCTAGTCTGCGCCACAGTTAATGTCACGGCCTGCGAAAGGGAGAGTTTTCCCTGCGAAAAGATCGCGATTGGGGAAGGATAACACGGCCGGTCGGGAAAAGCGGGAAACTACGATTGTTCACGCAAGCGAAGTAGGCTGGCTTCTATAGTAGCTGCGTTCGCCAGGACGCGGGCCACATTGCCATCCCATGCTCTGGTGAGTGTGGCTACGGGGGGGCATCCTGCAGGTGTCCAAACGGTCAGTTCGGCCCAGGTAGCGATTCAGCGGTCATTCGGCCTCGCACCGCAGCCGTTTTGCCCTATGGCGTCCGATTCGGTATACTGCACGCACTCGATCACTTCCATTGTGTTCACTCGACGGCCCCAGAAGACAGGAAAGGCGCAGGCAATGCCCATTTCGTTCACATGTCCACATTGCGGGAAACAGACGACGGTGGCTGACGATTACGCCGGTCAGTCGGGGCCGTGCAAGTTCTGCGGCGAAACGATCACTGTCCCGGGCGGCGAATCCGCGGCGACGCTGCCGCCCATGCAATTTCAGCAAGCCGGTGCCACGGCACCAGCAACCACGGGCGCAGCGGTGGCCGCGGTGGGCATTGGAACTGGGGCGGTCGTCGCTATCATCGCGGTCGTGTGTGTGGTCGTCTTCCTTGCTTGCGGCGGTGTTCTGGTCGCGCTGTTGTTGCCGGCGGTCCAAGCGGCACGCGAGGCGGCTCGCCGGACCCAGTGCAACAACAACCTGAAGCAGATCGCAGTTGCTTTTCACAACTATCACGATACCTATAACACCTTTCCGCCCGCGTACATACCCGACGAGGACGGCAAGCCGATGCACAGTTGGCGTGTGCTGATCCTGCCGTTCATCGAACAACAGGGACTGCACCAACGATACAATTTCGACGAACCGTGGGACAGTCCCAGCAACCGAGCCGTCACGGACGTGCACCTTCCCGCTTTCACGTGCCCATCATCGCCGACGTCCACGGGCTCGGCGGAAACCAACTACATGGTGATCACTGGGCCCGGAACGGTGTTTGACGGGGCCAAAGCCGTGAAGTTCGCCGATATCAAAGACGGAACCTCGAACACAATCCTGGTCGTCGAGGTGACGGGGGCGGGCACCAATTGGGCTGAACCGGTAGACTTAGATGCTAGCAAGTTCGCTCCGCCTTTCACGGCTGGCGGCCCCGATAAGGCCGGCAGCCATCACCCCGGCGGCATGAACGCCGCTTTGTGCGACGGTTCTGTACAGTTCATCAGCGACACTGTCGCGCGTGAAGTCCTCGATGGTTTGATCACCAAAGACGGCCAGGAACCGGTCAGCCTCTACTGATTCGCTCTGGCGTCGGCAGCGCGCTTCTGGTAATTTCCCGCGCGCTTGTCTTGGTCGGTTCGCCCTTTTCAGCCAGCCCGTACTCGTTTTCTGAGGAACGTTTCGATGAGGAAAGGATGCCTCGCGTTACCGCTGCTAGCAGGTCTTCTGTGCGCCGTTCAGCCATCCATGCTCTCCGCCGCAAAGCCCTGGGAATTGCTCATTCCATTCAAGCGTGTGGAAGCTGACGCAGACAAGACGTACCGGTTAACCGAAGAGCACGGTCCCTGGATGATCCTGGCCACGTCGTTCGCCGGTCCCGGCGCCGACAAACAGGCGCGCAACTTGGTACTGGAACTCCGCAAGCGGTACAAGCTGCCGGCATTCGTTCACCAACAGTCGTATGATTTCACGGAACGTTTCGCAGGCCTGGGGCTGAATCGCTACGGCTATGCCAAAACGATGCGTTACTACAATGAGAAGAAGTTCGACGAGATTGCCGTCCTCGTTGGTCATTTCGACGGCGTTGACGATCATCGAGTCGACAAGACACTCGAAAAGATCCGCCACGCTCGCCCCGAGTGCCTGGATGTCTCCAAACACCATTCGACGACGCAGCGTTTCTTCGGCCTCCGCGAGCTGCAACGGCGTCTGACCCCCGACAAGGACGAACGCCAACGGGGCCCGATGGGCAAGGCGTTCTTGACGCGAAACCCGTTGCTGCCACAGGAGTACTTCACCCCGGGCGGCTTAGATCCTCTGGTGGAACGGATCAACCGCGACGTCGAATACAGCCTGCTGAAGAACCCCGGCCAGTACACGGTGCGCGTAGCGAAGTTTCGCGGGTCGACGACAATGAAGCTCGACGAGATCAAGTACGGAACCAAGGACCGGCCCTCGAACAAACTGGAAGAAGCGGCGATCAAGGCCCACGAATTGACGGTGGCTCTGCGCAGGCAAGGGATCGAGGCTTACGAGTTTCATGATCGCTACGAGAGCATCGTCACCGTCGGCTCCTTCGACTCGTACGGGACGCCTCGCCCGGACGGCAAGACTGAGATCAACCCGCGAATCCATCAGATCATGCAGAGCTATAAGGCAACGAGACAGCAACTGGGCGACCGAGCCGACGTGGGTCTTGTCCCGAAGTCGATTAACGGCATTCCTTTCGACGTCCAGCCGATGCCGGTCGAAGTACCGCGGGCATCCATCGCAACGGCCTACTCGCCGCGAAACGGACTGTTTCGGTAGTAGGACGGTATCTCAAAAGACGGCCAATGGCCGCCCACTGCTTGCCGCAGCGCGCCGGGGAAGTTATGCTGCCTGCGCCCCTAGCGCGTGAAGTTCACTCGTTGGATGCCAGTCGTCCAGAAGTGAAACGCGTAGGAACCTGTAAGCACTGGAGACATCGCCCCGGCCCAAGCCCGCCGCAGCGGGCGTTCCCGCCATCCACCACAGCGCAGCGAGGAGACCTTTCATGGCCAACGACTCTGAGAACGCCGGCGTCAAACGAGCACCTTGGTGGAAGTCAATCGGACCAGCCTTGATCACCGCGTGTGTGGTCTTCGGACCGGGCAGCCTGTTGATCAGTTCCAACATAGGCGCCAACTACCGCTACGAACTCGTGTGGCTTCTGCTGCTGACTGGCCTGCTGATGGGTACGTATCTCACAATGGGCGCACGCATCGGTGTCTGCGGCGGAGCGACGCCGTGCACTTTGGTCGCCCAGCGCCTGGGACGTCCGGCTGCGTTCGTGATAGGCCTCACGCTTTGCCTGATATGCGGCGCTTTCCAATTCTCCAACAACCTTGCCGTGGCGTTGGCGGCTGGCGCGTTTTTCGGAGACGCGGCCGTTCCGTGGATCGTCATTGGATTCAACGTGGCCGTCATTGCGTTTCTGTTCACGGCTCGACAGGTCTACAAAATCCTGGAAAGCGCGATGAAGGTCATGGTGGGCGTCATCCTTGCCTGTTTCGTGTTCAACCTGATCGCCGCACAGCCGAACGTGATACAAGTGCTCCTGGGCTTCGTGCCCAGCCTCCCGGAAGGTATCGAACTAGGATTCCCCGAGAAGGCCCAAGGAACCATCAAAGATCCAATGATTCTTGTGGCCGGCTTGCTGGGCACAACGTTTTCCGTTGCCGGTGCTTTCTTTCAGGGCAACTTGGTGAGAGAAAGGAATTGGACGCTCAAAGACTATGAAGGGAGCGTGGGTGACGCCATCGCCGGGGTCTGCGTACTGACCGGCGTGAGTATGATCATTATGATCACGGCCGCTACGGTAATCCCAGGCCAACAGGCCGACAACATCGCGACGCTCGCCCAATCGCTGAAGCCGCTGTTGGGCAGCACAGCTTACTGGGTATTCTGCATCGGGCTGGTGGCCGTGGCCATGAACCCCTTCCTAATCAATGCCATGATCGGGGGTACAATCCTGGCCGACGGCGCCGGCACCCGCGCACGAATGAGCGACATGTGGCCGCGCGTGCTCACCGTGATCGTCATGTCTGTGGGCATGGGTGTGGCGCTCTTAGCGCTGCGAACCGGCGAGAAGCCGATCAACCTAATCATCTTTGGTCAGGCCCTTACGGTGCTCGGCAATCCATTGATGGCCATTACTATGCTGTGGTTGGCCAACCGCAAAGACGTGATGGGTGATCGGTGCAACGGTCCGATCATCAACATTCTTGGCGGCATCGGCTTGCTGGTGGTAGTGGCAATGGCGGTCCGCGTTGTCTGGCGGATCGTGCTCCAGCTCAGTTGAACCAGCATCAGGCCGTGAACATCCGATCGCGAAAAGGGCTATTCCGCGGCCTCTTGCGTTCTGGTCGCCATTTTTCCGCGTTTGCGTCCCATCCACAGTGGTGTGACGGCGAACCATACGATCGTCGCAAGCAGTGCGAGCCATTTCGCGGCGTTGTGTTCCAATGCTCCAGTGAAGCACAGCAAGCTTGGCACAACGATCGCCGCGAGGGCGACAAGCGAAACAAGTTTCAGCAGCTTGTTCATTTGTTTCTCTCTGCTTTGATCGCTAGACCGCAGCCGAATCGGCCACGGGCCTCTGTGTTACGCGGCTCAGCAATAAATAAATTGCACCACAGGCCAGCCATGCTGGAATGACTGCGTAGGCCGCAAAGATCCCCTGCCCGAAGATTAGGTAGAGCCCCACGGCAACGGGAAGCACCCATGCGACCAGCACGGCAACGTTCACCGATGCGCCGGCTCTCAGCGCGTACTCGTCGTTCAAGTTCAGCTTCTTCATCAAGTAGTAGTCGACGAAGATGACCGCTCCCATCGGCCCGAGTATGGTTCCGTACGTGCCGACGAAGCCGAGCAACTGGTCCGATAGGTTTGGAAACGCGCCTGCCAGCGTGGCCACCGCGCCGGCGACAAGTGTCATGACTGTGCGGGAACTCCTAGGCACTACGCCTTGAAACGCCAGCCCGGCACGATAGATCGTCGGATTTGCCGTCGTCCAACCAGCGATAACGACGCAGATAATTCCCGCCCAGCCTAGAGTTCCCCATGCTAAAGCACCGGGGTTTGCCGTATGGTCCTGCGACAGTTTGATCTGAGTCGCCAGCAACAACCCTGCCGCGATCCATGCCATGTAGTGCCCCAGGAACATGCCGATCGACGGTGCCCAACCCGAGGAAGAGCGTCGGGCAAATCGGAAGATGGAAAGGTCCGACATACCAAAGTGCATCGCCCCGTTGCAGAGCCAGGCGAAGACGACAATTTGCCAGAAACTGAACTCTTTCACGCCCTCTTTGTCTTGCACAAATGCGATCGCGTCGCTCCAAAACTTGCCTTCGGATATCGCTGCGAAACTGGTAGCCTCCATTTGTGCGAGCGAGACAATTCCGCAAGCCGCGAAGATGCAGATCATCCAAGGAGCGGCGACGTTCGCGACGCGAGCGACCGTCTCGTAACCGGCTGCCGCCACCACGGCGATCACCACGCCGACAAGGATTACCAAGCCGGTGAACGAGGGAGCACCCAGTCCAAAGGTTGCGTCGGGGACCTCGTAGAGAATGCCGAACGGAATGCCAACGGCGCTTGCGGATACGGTAACCATCGCGCCCGCGAGAAAGCAAAACAGAATGCCGTTGACGACATTGTACAACTTGACCAGCGAACCGCCGGCGATTCGTTCAAGCTGATAGTAGAGCGTCAGTCGCTTCGCAACGGCGATGGGCGTGACGAGATAGCGCCAAGTCAGCACAGCCAGTGCGTTGCCGAGCAACAATCCAAGAACCAGGTCTTGGAGACTTGCGCCGGCGGCAAGGAACAACGGGCCGATCATGAACTCAGTACCCGCCGTATGTTCGCCGGCGTACATCCCCCAGAATTTGCCGGCGCCCAGAAGTGCGCTCTTGGGAACCGGTTCGCGTTCGTATTCGCTTTTTTGTTGGGATTCCTCTTCCGCCATTTTGCCCTCATCTAACGATTCCAGCAGCAACCACGTAGGGTGGGCCAAGTCTTCGCAGGCCCACCGGATTGTCCGAACTTAGCAGACTGCCTGGCGTCGCAATTGGTGGGCCTGCGAAGACTTGGCCCACCCTACCTCGTAACTCTTGTCCGCCTATCGCTTTGCCAGTACGTCTGCTTCGTACTGCTTGATGTCTTCTATCCACGCCTGCCCTACTGGCACGCCGGCCTTCAGACAGTAGTAATTCCAGACGGCACCGGCCGGCATAGTCTTGATTTCTTCCAGCATCGCCAAACGGGACGTGTAGTCGCCTTCGTTTTCCAGCTTGCGGAGCATTTCGATTGGTTCGACCAGGGCCATACACAGCGATTTGAGCATCGAACGACTGCCAATCACCCAGGCCGCCACGCGGTTGATGCTGGCATCGAAGAAGTCCAGACCGATGTGCACGCGATCCAGGTAATCGCCGCGCACCAGTTCCTGGCCGATGGCCTGCAACTCGTCGGTCAGCGTCACCACGTGATCGCTGTCCCAACGCACTCCGCGACTGACGTGCAAGAGCAACTCGTCCAGCCACATCAGGCACGACGAAATTTTGTCCGAAATGACCTCCGTGGGATGGAAATGGCCGGCGTCCAGGCAGAGCAGCTTTTGGTTTTTGATGGCATAGCCAAGATAGAACTCATGTGAACCAACCACGTAGCTTTCCGACCCGAGGCCAAACAACTTCGCCTCCACCGCATCCAGATTCAATTTCGGGTCGATCGGTTCCGCGAAGATCGCGTCGAGCGAATCGGCCAGCCGCTGCCGGGGCGTTCTTCGGTCTACCGGCGTATCTTTCGAGCCATCGGGGATCCACACGTTCGTCACGCACGGCGATCCCAGTGCCTTGCCCATCGCGGCACCGACCTTCCGGCAGGCGATACCGTGTTCGATCCAGAACTGACGAATGCCGGCATCCGGGTGGGCGAGTGTAAAACCGTCGTCGGCCTTCTCGTGGGCAAAGTAGGTTGGATTGAAATCGAGCCCCAGGCCCTTTTCCTTGGCCCAATCGATCCAGCCCAGGAAATGAGCGGGCTCCAACTCGTTTCGTTCCACCGGCTGCGCGCCCGTTTCCGCGTAACTGGCGTGAAGATTCAAGCGGTGTTTGCCTGGAATCGCCGACAACGCCATTTCGAAGTCGGATCGTAGTTCGTCCGGCGTTCGCGCCTTGCCCGGATAGTTGCCCGTAACGGCCAGCCCGCCACCGATTTCATCCACCAGATTCTCGAAACCGCCGACGTCGTCGCCCTGCCAGCAGTGCAGAGAGATAGGAATCGTGGCCAACCGAGCCAAGGCGGCGTCGGTGTCGATGCCAAGTGTCGCATAGCGATCCTGTGCCAAAGCATAAGCTTGTTCGACATTTTTCGGCGAGTCAAACATGGTCATTTGCGATCCGATGGAAAGAGGACTGTCGGTCGAGTCCGTAAAGGTCATCAATGTAGCATATCGATTCGGCGCCAGCCATAACGGTGGTGATGGGGCGGGACTATCCGTGACTAGAGACCCACGGATGGTATCGCGAGCCCACGGATGAAGAGGTCTTGCGAATCTGCAAGGCTTGGCGAGCGTTCCTTGGTGAGTCACAATGCTCTTTTCGCCCGGCCAAACGTGCCGCGAAAACCAACGCCAAATACACTCATTCATCGAAAGGGACGACCACCATGAAACGACGAGATTTCCTGGCAGCATCGTGTGCCTTGGGAGCCGCATCATTGACTCAGTCTGGCACAGCGCAGGGAGCCGGTGCTGGTTGCGAATCGAAAGAGTATTACGAGCTGCGGCTGTACCAGATCGAAACGGAGGAAAAGCAGAAACAACTGGAACAGTTCCTCGGCGAAGCGCTCATCCCCGCATGGAACGGCATTGGGATCAAACCGGTTGGTGTTTTCAGGTTCCTCGATGAATCGAGCTTCAATCTCTACGTGCTTCTTCCGCACAAATCGCTCGAGTCGTTCACAACCGCTCGGCGCAAGGTCATGGCCGACGAGCAGTTCCTTCAAGCCGGAGCCGCAGTATTGGACGCGCCGAAGGCGGATCCCGTTTACAAGCGGGTGGAGAGCGCGCTGTTGGCGGCCTTTGATGGGATGCCCAAGCTGGAGGTCCCTTCGACGAAGGAGTCTCGCGTACTGCAATTGCGCATCTACGAAAGCCACAGCGAGAAGAAGGCGCTGAAGAAGATCGACATGTTCAACATCGGCGGCGAGATCCCGATCTTTCGCAAAACAGGTTTGACACCCGTCTTCTTCGGCGAGGCGTTAATCGACTCGAAATTGCCGAACCTCACCTACATGTTGGGCTTCGACGATCAAGAGGCATCGGAGAAAGCGTGGGACGCGTTTCGGAGCCATCCCGACTGGGCCGCGTTGAAGAAGGACACCCAGTACAAGGACACGGTTTCCAATATCACCAATATCCTATTGCGTCCCGCCGCATGCTCGCAGATCTAACGATTGGCCATGGGCTCGTGTGGCACTTACTCGTACGTGCTTGGGGTGCCATCAAGTCGTTTAACCGCTGGGAGGCTGTCGAAGAAGTGACCATCGAGGCGACAAGTAGGTCCCGCTTGCCGAGCGGGACCTCGACTTCGGAGGTTGTCAGCGTTTCCAGGTCCCGCTCGGCAAGCGGGACCTACTTTTTCAGCAGCCCCATCGGGCACTGCTGCTGAACGACAACTTTCTTTGGGTGCCATTCCCTCCGTCCGCTCAGGCCCCGTTCCGTCCGTCAGCATTGACGTCCCGCCTCTGAATCCGCTCGACTGCTGGCGATAACGGCTTCTATGACAGTTGACAGACCCTTGAACTCTGGCTAAACTCAGGCATTATGATACTGAGTCTCAGTACTCGTCTCAATTTTCCGGGGTGCATGGCTCCCCATTGAGGCGGCGTGGTCATCCGTTCATCGCAGAAAGAAGGAACTGTCGAATGTCTTCTCGAAATGCCGGCAACGGCAAACGCGGTTTTACTTTGATCGAGTTGCTCGTCGTCATCGCCATCATTGGCATCCTGGTAGCGTTGTTATTGCCCGCGATTCAAGCGGCCCGCGAGGCTGCCCGTCGCATGTCGTGCCACAACAATCTGAAACAGATCGGCCTGGCCATGCAGAACTACGAATCGACCTACGGTACTTTTCCGCCGAGCCTGACCCTACCGGCTAGCGGCCTTGGGAGCAGTTGGTCGGCTCAAGCCAGGATCCTGCCTTACGTGGAACAAGAGGCCGCATATGACGACATCGATTTTTCGCTCAGCTACAACGCTGCCCCACAGGTGAAGGTGCTTCGTATTCCGACTTATCTTTGCCCTTCGGAGGTAAACGACCGAGTGCGCACCGATTCTACTGGGATGCCCATTCACCATCCGTTGTCGTATGGAGTGAACATGGGCGTGTGGTTTGTCTACAACGGCAATAACAGGACTGGCGGCGGTGGCATGTTCGCTCCCAACTGTTTTCGCCGGCAAGGTGATGTGCTTGACGGAACCAGCAACACGATGTGCGCGGCCGAGGTGAAAGCGTACTCGCCATACTATCGTGATGCGGGGTCCGTGCCGTCTGCCGTCCCGACGGATTCGTCGGCGTTCTGCGGGGTGGGTTCATTCAAATCCAATTCGGGGCACACCGAATGGGTCGACGGTCGAGTACACCAAACCGGTTTTACCGCCGTCTTCACACCAAACACGGAAGTCGAGTGCTCGGCAGGTGGTACGTCCTACGACGTGGACTGGACAAGCTACCGAGAAGGCAAATCGCCCGGGCCGCCGTCGGCCAATCCTACGTACGCCGCCGTCACGTCGCGAAGCTACCATCCAGGGATTGTAAACGTGGTACTGATGGATGGATCGGCTCGGGCGGTCAGCAGCGACGTGCTGCTGACCGTTTGGCACGCACTGGCCACGCGAAGCGGAGGCGAAGTGGAAGGGTCCGGGAATCTGTAAAAGCGTGCCTTGACATTGGCCCGGCGGTCTGATTCGCCGTACGATGGCCCTCCGAGGCCGTCGAACTGGGACATCGTTGCTTCATCGACGGCCTCAGAGGGCCATCGTACGGGAGTTCGGAACACACTCGAAGATTAACTCTTCTTCGATGCCGGGGGGCTTTCTTCCGCCCCCGGGGTATCGCTGGCCGGTGCCTCGGCTGGCGCTGGATTGGCTGGCGGTGCTTCGGTTGGCGCTGGTTTGGCTGGCGGTTCGGCCGTCGCGGGCTGTTCTGGTTCCAGTGGTTCGTCGGTCAGCTTGATCGCGAAGTTCGTGTTTGGTAGCGACACGGTAACCGTCTGCTTGGGATGATCTGCCACGATGTCGTACGTGTACGTCTGGGCGGCGATGTCGTCTTTCTGCAGGAGCGTTCGTCCGTTGCGCCGGTCGAGGCACATGATCGAGGTTTGGTAACGCCTGCTGCCTTTCGCGTTCTTCGGCGTGATGTGTCGTAGGAGCAACAGCACTGGCGACTCGACCGGCTGATCCAGGGGAAAACCGAACCGTTCAATCGCCACGGGGCCTTCCCACGACGGTTGGCCGCTGGCGCGATCGAATGCGTACATGTTCCCCGTGACCAATGGCATGGCCGTGCCGCTGCTAATGGCACGGATGCTTGCAGCCGGAGTATTGGGCTCCGTCGTAACCGTGCGATTCACGGCCACGATGTACTGATTTGACGAACGCAACACATGGAGGGACATCAGGTTCTTCTCGGCCTCCAAGGTTGCCTCGATCCGGGGTTGATCGTCCCACAGTGAACGCACGACGAATCGTCCGTCCGGCTGGATGAACGCGATTTCGTCCCGTTCGATCAAATCTGCCTTTGACGTCAGCGGCAGTTCCTCCTGCCAGATCTCCTCGCCTGTCCAGGCATCGTAGAGCCTAAGTCGCAGCGGATCGGTAGCATTATCTTGCTCCCACGCCAGAAGATTGCGACCACAAGTGGCCCAACGGTTCTCCAGCATGTGGACTTTTCGCGTACCAAGTTCCTTGCCGTCCAGGGCGCTGAACACTTGTGCCTGGTCTGAATCGGGCGGCGCGACGAAGATCAATTCACGATCGCCGAACACGTCCGATCCCTGCGTGAGGTTCTCTCGAGCCCAGATCGTTTCTCCGGTGGACGGATCGGCGCAGACTAATTCACGTAGATTCATGTAGTAGACGCCGTTCGCATCGAGCGGACCTGTCGCCCCGATCAAGCGCTTCTGTGAATCTGCAAAGACCTGCCGCACGCCGCCCCAAGGGTGCTTCAGGCTCTGGACCTGGACGCTTGTGGTGCGAGATGCATACCCGGGAGGCAGATGGACGAGGTTTCGCCGCCAGAGAATCGCCTCGGACGCATTCTGCATCGCCTGAAGCATGTCAATTGCCACGATTTCCATTCCCATAGAGATCACCAGCAGGTGGCCGTTGATCCGGGCATGAGTCAGAGCGAAGTTCGAAGTGCTCACCCGCCGCGATCCCAAGGTGACGTTGACCACTGGGGCCCCTCGGCCGTCGCGAACGACGAACGCGTTTTGGTGTTGGTCGTAAGACAGTGTCAGACCGACCAGCGACGGGCCGCATCGTTGACGTATCTGTGAAGTGTAGGTGCGGCGATAACTGGGGAATTTGTTGACCCGATCGGCCGCCTCGGCCACTTCGGCTTTCCCACTGGGCCAAGGCTTAAGCAATGCCATGGCTTCCTTTAACTCGTGATTCGCCGTCGCTTCGGCCAAAAGCTGTTTGCCCGTCTTACCGTCCAGGCAAACAACGTCGCCCCGGCGTTCTGCCAATTGCGTGTACTCGACGGCCGCTTCTTCATACCTTTTCTCGCGTTCCAGCAGCCGAGCCAACTGGGCCGCGGCGGCGGAGCATATGGCTTCCTCCCCGCCCTGCTCCAACCGCGTCAACATCAGTTCCGCTTCCAGCAACTCGCCGGTCGTGGCCAGATTGCCGGCCAGTTTCAACCGCACCTGTTCCGCCCAAGGATGAGCGCCGAAATGCCGGACGAACTTCCGCAACGAGGATGTCTCGCCGCCTGTCATGGCAGCGTCGAGCTGCTCTCGGATCGTCTTTTCCATCTGCTCTCGATCGGCAGCGTTTGCGACGGTCAGCAGTTCTCCGATCCGTGCCTGCAGCCAGCGATCGATCCGGACACTCAGGTGACGTTCCACTCGCTCCACGTCCAATTCCGTGGCCCCGCCGCTTTCAATCGCTTCCTCTTTCAAGCGGGCGAGATCGAGGTAGGCGTCGAATGCCTTGGCAATCTCGCCTTCCTTCTGCCAACCGGCGGCCATTAGCCGCAGAAACTCGCCCCGCTGATTCGGTCGGTCCATCAGACTTTCGATTTCCTCGGCGTGCTGACGGTTCGCGGCAAAGTCGTCGCGCAGTGTGGCCAGCAGCGTACTAACGAGCAACGCACGCGTTGTGTCGTCGTCCGGCTTTAGCTTGGACGCTCTGCGAAGCGTTTCGATCGATTCGTTTCGCTTTCCCTCCTGCAGCAGCAGTTCGCCGTATCGTGCCAGCGCGTCCGCATCGTCCGGATTGTCAGCCAGCGTCGCTTCCACGCGACGCCTGAGCGGATCGGTCTGGAAGAAGGTGGACAGCCAGTCCGGCCCTTGCGAGAGGATCTCGTCGCGATAGCAGATCAGGTTGCCCAGCGCGATGGAGGTCGAACAACTGGATACTAGTTTGCCTTCGGACAAATCAATTTTCAGCAACTCGGCTCCTGCGGTTGGTAGATAGTAGTGGTGGTCGGTGTAGAACCCGCGACCACTGGGCGGATCGGGCACCGCGATCGGGGTGGACCAAGCCGGTTCTCCATCGGCCAGTTTCAGTGCGGTTACCTGACCGCTTTCGACAAAGACCGCGTTCCCTTCATGCACGCACGCGAGGTACAGCCGGTTTTCCCGTTTTTTGGGCTCCCAAACCGGCTTGCCCGTGAGCAGATCCAGGCAGTGCAGGTCGTCCGTTTCGATCGGCGTGAGCAGCACGCGGCCGTCTGCGACCGTTACGGTGGCGTCGGCCCATCGTTCGCCGACCCGCCGGTGAGGACGCCGCTGCGTGCGCATCATACCGAAACCTCTCTGCCCGCTGGGCACCTGCATTTTCCAGTACTGGTAGCCCCACAACAACGATTGCGTAGAGATGTCCACGGCGGCAATGGCCCCAGCCGAGGTTGGGCACAGCAACACGCCGCCTTCAAACGAAGGGACGGCGGCAGCCAACCGTCGAGCGCCGTCAACCGTGATCGACTGGAAGTCTGCGTGGGCCAGTTGCTGTTGCCAGAGGAGACGCCCATTGCTCGAATCGAGCACGACCAGACGGATCTCGCCGTTGAACTCGGCCAGTGCATACAGCTTGCCATGAAGCGGCAACGGCGGGCCCAGGAAGAAGCCACCGGCCAGCTTTGGCTCGTCCTCGCCGTTTTGACCGCCTACGATCCATTGCGCTGCACCCTGTCTGGCTAGGCTTAGCGAGACGAGTTGATTGTACGGCTTGGGGGCACCCGGGTGGGGCCGCGCGATTCCACCCGCCCCGATGAATACTCGGTTCTGCGAGTAGTTGCCCAACGGGGCGTAGCCCAAATCATGCAGTAGAAAGATCGACTTGCTGTCGCTGCTGATCTGCCCGTGCGCGGCATCCTCCCACAGCCGTTGATGCATTTCGTGTTCGCGTGTGATCGCCACAACGTGAAACTGCTGACTCGACTGATCGAAGCTCTGCTGTTCCTTCTCGTCCTCCCACGGCGGCCATACCCAAATCCGCTTGCCGCTGTGGAAGTCCACGCCCAGCAGTTTGCGCGGCGTGCGCATCAGAATCGTGTCCCCGACCGCCAGCGGTTGCAGAGCCGGCGGCGCGGCGCGGCCTTCATCGCGATACTGCTTGGCAAGCTTCTCGATGATCTTTTCGTCGGCCCGATCGATGCACGTGGGCACTCGCCACCGAAAGTTCATCAGCGGCGAACTGCCCACCGTTCGGGCATTCCGCTGCGCGTTGCCTCGAAAGATCACCCATTGCTCCACGTTAGGACCGAGAATTCTGCGCCGCTCGCCAATCAGTTTCTCGAACCACGGAAGCGCTTGAGCCTCATCCGCAAACATCGATACTTCTTGATCGCCCAGTCGCAGCTTCCCTCCGCCAACTCGCTGCTTGAGCACGAGTAGCGTTTCCTTCGTTTCCTCGGGCATGCTGGCGTACATCCAACACGTCGCCAATAAGATGGAAAGCTCGGGTTCGAATTGGGCGACTGCATGGGGCGTGTCGGCAACTCGCCGAAGGTACAGCGCCGCTGCCATCGGCCGTCCGCGGCCCAATTCGAATCGCCCGGCAAGGATCGACGCTTCGTAGCCAGCCCGAGTGTGCAGGAACTTGCGAATCACATCGGCCACCTTGTCCATACTCCCTTCGGCCAAGGCTTCGTCTAGCAGCGCTCGGGCGTGCGCACCGAATTGCAGTTCGTAAGCCTGGCGTCCTTCCGCCGGAAGGGATGCCAACAAACGGTGCGTCTCGGCTTTCAATTGGATCTGCCCGGATGCGTAATCCTCGTCCGGATCAAGCAGAAAGTAGTCCTGTGCATCGGCATCGTCCACGGATTCGCTCGTCAACAATTGGCCTAGCACATACGCGGCGTCGTCATATCGTTCCTCGGCTATCGCTTTTCGTGCGCGCATCAGTGGCTTTCGTACATCGCTCGGTGCGGGCTGAAACACGGAGATGACTACTTCCTTGACCTGCCCCGAGCTAGGCTGAGCGACCTGGCCTCGCACAGAAGAACCAGAAAGGACGATGCCCAACAAACCGAGCCCCAACCCGGCCTGTGGGAGGAATCCGCGTGCAAAACGCATGTGACCTATCTCCAAATGTTGATGTATACCGCTCACGGTCAGCATTAGCCGGTAGGTCCCGCTTGCCGAGCGGGACTTTCGGTCGCCACCATTCGCAGCAATCCAGGTCCCGCTCGGCAAGCGGGACTTACCGTTGCCAACCAATCATATCTTATTGGCAGTGGCGGAAATGAGCAAGAAAACTTGGCGCAACCGTCACCCCCCAAAACCACTGTATCGTTTCACGCCAAAATGGAACATCACCCTGGAAAGTATAACGAAAAAGACCAGCCAAGCCGCTTCGATCATCAGGCCATTGGCCAATTCAGGCCCGCTGACCTTTCCCAGAAAAACGGCAGATGGAAAGTAGGCCAGGTACTTCAGAGGCATCAGTTCGACCAATTGGTTCCATGGCTCCGGCAACATATCCAACGGAAACATGTGCCCCGACAGAAAGAAACTCATCAGCATGTACACGAACAGGAGGGACGTGACCTCCAGGAACCAGAAGCCGATCAAACCGATCGACATCTCCAAGAAGAAGCCTAACAGAAAGCCCATGACCAGCGACAGCACAAAGGCCGCCATGGTGGTCGCGTCCGGCCAACCGTCCACGAAATAGCCTCGACAAAAATAGAACAAAAAGACAAACGGCAGCAGGGCGACCGAATAATAGGCCACCTTGTGAGCGATGCGATTCAGCAGCAGGAACCCCACCATATCCACCGGCTGAATCAGGAACTTCTTGATTTCGCCGCTGCGAATCTGCAGAGCGATTCCGGATGCCAGGCCCGGCATGCTGGAAAACGCGCGGCTGACCATAGTCAGTAAGAAGTAGGCGACGATGTTTTCGAAATCGTAATCGGCAATGCGGGCGCCAGAATGATCTCCGCCGCCAGCGGACTCGAACACGGCCCGCCAGAGAAAGATCTGCGTAATGATTGGCAGGAATCGCATCACGGTGCCCAAGGCGAAATCGCCTCGGTACACCAATCGCTCCTCCAACGCGATACGCAGAATCGTCCACCATGTGACCGCGCGAGCCAACATCACGCTTTCCCCGCCGTCTCGGAGCCCGCAGACGCATCGGCGATGGACCGCAACTCTTCATCCACTTGCGAGAACGCTTCCGCGATGACTTCTTCCAGCGGCGGATCCTCGACGGCCACGTCGTCGACCACGTGCTGGGCCAGAATCGCCGCCAGTACGTCGGGTACCGCGCGCCGGTCGATGCGCAAGGTGACTTTGGGCGGCTGCACTTCCAATACTTGTCCGAATCGCTCGAAGCCGTTCGCCTGCTGCTCGTCGGCCAGTTGAAGCGTCACCACTTTGTGCCCACTGAAGCTGTCCACAATCCCCGACAGCGAGCCGTCGTACTTGATCTGTCCTTGGGCGATAATCACGACCCGCTTGCACAGCGCCCCCACGTCTTTCATATAGTGGCTGGTCAACAGAATCGTGATCTTCCGCTGCTGTTGGTAGTACTTCAAGAACTGTTGGATGTTGTGTTGCGCGACAACATCCAAACCGATCGTGGGTTCATCCAAGAACAACACGTCCGGCGAGTGCAGCAGGGCGGCGGTCAATTCCATCTTCATTCGCTCGCCGAGCGACAGTTCGCGCACTGGCTGCCCCAAAAGACGGCCCATGCCGAGCATCGCGGTCAATTCGTCCAGCGTCTTCTGAAACGTCTCGGGCTCGATGCGATAGATCTGTTGATGCAGGCGGAATGACTCCTGCGCGGGCAAGTCCCACCACAGTTGGTTCTTCTGGCCCATGACCAGGGCGAACCGGCGGCGATATGCGTTTTCCCGCTTCCAAGGGACATGCCCCATCACACTTGCGGTTCCCGACGTAGGATTGATGACGCCCGACAGAAGTTTCAGCGTGGTGGTCTTCCCTGCGCCGTTTGGCCCGAGAAACGCGACAAACTCCCCCTGTTCGACGTCCAGGTCGATCCCGCGCACGGCGCGAACTTCACGATACTGTCGACGGAACAGCCCGCGGACGGATGCAAGCAGTCCTTCCTTCTTCTGATAAACGCGATAGGACTTCGCCAGGTTTCTCAGTTCGATGATGGCCATTGGGGGAATGGGTGTCGCAGTGACGGCAGGGTTCGCATTTTCCTAATTACGTGGGGCACATTTTCAACGTGCCTAAGTGTGTTACTGGCACGTTGGAAACGTGCCCCACAAGATGCGCGGACTCCAGCCGCACGCAGCTACCTTGGCCGCGCAACGGCCACGCCTACAAGATCATATCCTTGGGAAGTAACGATTTCACACTTAACGATGTCTCCCGCGGACAGTTCTTCGTCTCCGCCAGTCACATACACCAGCCCATCGATATCCGGCGCATCGGCGTACGAACGGCCTACAAACACGTTTTCCTCTCCCGGAACGGCTCTATCCAAGATAACGTCCAATTGCCGTCCGACCTGTTCTTGATTCCAGGCGAACGCGATTTCCTGTTGTAGCTCCATCAAACGGTCGCGGCGTACGTTCTTCACGTCTTCAGGCAACTGATCCGTCATCCTCGCCGCCGGCGTATCCGGCTCCGGCGAGTACACAAATGCGCCCAGCCGCTGAAACCGCTGCTCGCGTACAAATTCAAACAACTCCTCGAACTGAGCGTCCGTTTCACCGGGAAAGCCGCTTATGAGAGTCGTCCGCAACACCAAGTCAGGCATCGTTTCCCGGAGCCTTCTCAAGATCTGCTCGGTCTCGCGACGCGTAACCCGTCGAGCCATTCGCCGCAGCAGGCCGTCGTTGATGTGCTGTAACGGCATATCAACGTACGGGAGGATCTTTTGCGATGCGGAAATCGTCTCCAGCAACACGTCGTCAATGTACATCGGATAGAAGTACATCAGCCGGATCCACTCGATGCCGTCAACGTCGTCCAACTCGCCGAGCAGTTGCGCGAGCCGAGGGGCATCGTACAGATCCAAACCGTACGAAGTCGTATCCTGGGCAACCAGTATCAGTTCCCGTACTCCGTCGTCAGCCAGTTGCTGCGCTTCGCTCACCACTTCTTCGATAGGTTTGCTGGCATGCTTGCCGCGCATCTTCGGAATCGCGCAGAACGTGCACATGCGGTCGCAGCCTTCGGAGATCTTCAGGTAGGCGAAATGCTTCGGCGTGACGCGAAAACGGTCCGTGTCTTCCAATGGATGAATCGGTGCAGGTTGAAACACGGCCCGCTGCTCGTGCAAGTCCCCGAGCAGCCGGTCGGCCACTTTGGTGATCTCATCGCGTGCAAAAACGCCCACCAAGGAATCGATACCAGGACGCTGTTCGAGCAGTCGCTCCTTTTGCCGTTCGGCCAGACACCCGGTGACGATCACTCCGCGAATCCGCCCGTCTTCCTTCAGTGCGAGCATCTCGTCGATGACCGAAAACGACTCCTCACGCGCCTGTTCGATAAAGCCACACGTGTTCACAACGACAAAGTCGGCACCGTCGGGTTCCTGGACCAGGTCATAGCCGTCCAGTCGCAGCAGCCCGAGCATCCGTTCGCTGTCGACGAGATTCTTCGGGCAGCCGAGGCTGACGAAGGCATAGGTGCCCTTCGATGGAAAAGGGGGCAGGTCCCCTTTCTTCTCAGAAAATGGACCTGACCCCTTTTCCAGGGCTCGTCTCTGGGATGTCAAGTGAGAGGGATCCGCGTCCAAAGCACTAACCTGCCAGTGGAGCCGGGGTACCCCAACGGCACTCCGGGCTGAGAGAAGAAAGGCCAAACCCTGTAAGATAGTCGATCTACGCCGCGTGCGAAACCGCCGATTGGTGGCCCGCCTCGCCGATCGCCTGGTCCAACTGCCACAGCAACTCGTTTGTCAGAAACGGCTTAGCCACTGCAAAAGAAGCACCGGCTGCCAACGCACGGTCGCGATCGTTGCCCCGCACAAAGTCCATCAGCGCGATTACTGGCGCGGGTCTGTGCTGCTCGACAACTTCCTCAAGAAGTCCAATCTCGTAACTGTCCGCACTTATGCCGTCCCAAATGGCGGCTGCGGCGCCGCTGGAGCGAGCGGGACTGGCGGGCGGAATCCAGACTGTGGCCAACCCGCCTTGATCGCAAGCGTCGCTCAGAGCTTCGTACATCTGAAACGTTTGGGTGTGGATAGCGACCAAGCCTTGTCGCTGGGGAAAGACCGACTCGGCGAGCCGTTCGTATTGCTCGCTTGCGGTAGCCGTGCGATGCATTCCGAGCACGCAGTAGCCCGAAACGGCGGCTTCCAGCAGTTCGATACTCATGCGAGGTCGCCACTGGTGCCAGTAGATGCGCAGAAGCCCATGCCAAGGGCGACCGGTGCGAGTTTCACCTTCGCACCAGCTTCCCAGGAGAGCTACCAGCCTGGACAACGGCGAAACGGCATGCAGCCGCTCGATTTCGCGCTGCGACAACTGCCCCGGTCGAGATTGGGCGAAGACCATCACGTCGGGCGACCGCTCGTCGTGCAGCCAAGAAAGCGCGGCGTCGACGCTATGCCGTCGCGCGAGACGGCAGTGGTGGGACAACCAACCAGCGGCATCGGCGAAATCCCGATGTCCATAGTCCCCGACCAGCAACACATGCCTTTTCTTCATCCGTGAATTCCCATGCGGCTCTGGGCCGCAACCGTGTAGGTCCCGTCTGCCGGACGGGACCTGTAAACCGACAACTCCGTCCCGTGCCTCAAAGGTCCCGTCCGGCAGACGGGACCTACTACGACTCTCCAAACAACTCGTCCTCCCGTTGCGTGATCCAGGCATGCAGCGACAGTGCATCCGCCGCTTCGCGAATGCCTGTTAAGAAAGCTGTATCATTCAACAACCGGCTCAATCGCGCCAGCGTCCTAAGATGCCCCGAATCATCCGTCGAGCATATCAAGAAAAAAACATCCGTCAGGGCGCCTCGCTCGCCACCAAACGGGAGGCCCTGATACGTCCGGCCCAACGCCAGAAGCGGTTCCGCCAAAATATTGACCATGGGACGTCGCGGGTGTAGGAGTGCCACACCGTTATCCAACGCCGTCGGATGCAAGTTCTCCCGGTCACGCACCGCTTGAGCCATTTTGGGCGCATCCCACAGCAGGCCGGTGCGCATCGCCAAATCGGCCATCTTCTCGATCACCTTGTTCCGAGTTCGGGCTTCGAGCGGCACAGCCATCGCTTCGAGCGGCAGCATTTCCGAGATCGAAATCTCCACGGGTCCTCCGCCTCTCTGTCTATCCAGCACCCCCTCCACTCGCACCAGTTCCTTCTCGTCGGACACGCCGATGCGCTCTTCCAACCAGTGATGGATTTCTGCTTCGGAAAACCGCCACTCACCAGCGATCCTGCGGCCCGGTAGCCTGCGTCGCTCCGCCATACGGAGCACCTGCGCGGGAGTCAGGTGCAGGTAAGATGCCAAGCTATTGATGTTGAAGTCTTTCGGTGCCATGAAGGTTCCCGTACGCGGCTCGAACCGATGCCGGCGATCAAATGGACAAACTGCGACGTTGCTCTCCATTTTCGACGCAATCGGGACTTCATGTCCAGTCCGACTGCATGCGGTCGCCTTTACACCTGCTGAACTTGCTCGGATAATAACTGTCTAAGTTAGAGCTGATGCCGTTGAACGCGACCACCCAACAGGATGGACTTTCAAGTCCGCCCCACTTCGGCTGAGGCTTTGACGCCCAACCGACAGCGAAATGACATCACTGCTGTCACCAAACTGCCCCGGTAGCTCAGTTGGATAGAGCGAGGGTTTCCTAAACCCTAGGTCGGAGGTTCGAGCCCTCTCCGGGGTACTTGATGGGGTCCTTATCAGGATAAACGGCTCCATGCTCGTTGGGCAACATGCGGATCGCTGCGGCCGACTCAGTACGGATTCCTGCGGCGATTTCGCGTAATTTGTCTGCTTGCTCGCTTGCAGCCTCTCTCAGTTTCTGCATCACCTCGGGAAGAGGGTAGCTGCCCGGCCAGCACATGGCAAACCTCGCAACATGATCTACGGCTGCCATGTGGCAGCACGAGTAAGGCCGACCAGCCAAAACGACGTCATTTTCCTGCGCAGCCTCCAGGGCGGTGCAGACATCGTCAGTCAGGGCCTCGTCCATAGCCACTGCGGCATAACGACGCATATCTTCTACGAGTGCCCTTGCCTTTTCCAGGAACGCTTCAGCCTCCGCGACTCTGGCGGCAAAACCGAGTCGACATGACCCTCTGCCGAGTCCATCCCATTCGACTTGCCAGCGTTTCTCTAATTGACCGTAGGCGTCTAGAAGTGAATCAAGGCAGGCCAGGGAAGCGTCCCTCGCCGCGAGAATATCGTCCCGGCTTACCATACTCGTCACCACCTTCAGCAATATCTCCCCAAACGGATCACTCGGCAACCACTGAGGTCAGCGGCGGTCGGAAGGCACTCGATCCGTGCTACGCGTTCAGCAGAACGGGCTGAATAATGCCGATGCAATAAGAGACCTATTCCGCCACGGTCTCGTTCCGCAGCACACCGATCCTCTCGATCTCGACTTCGACAACGTCGCCGGGCTTGAGCAACACTTTGGGCTGACGTGCGAATCCGACGCCGGGCGGCGTTCCGGTGAAGATCACGTCACCGGGTTTCAACGTGCAGACGCCGGAGATGTAGGCGACGAGTTGGTCGACCGGAAAGATCAACTGCTTCGTGTTGGAGTCCTGCATCGTCTCGCCATTCAGACGCAGTTGTATACCGAGCTGCCCTGGGTCGCCGACTTCGTCGCAGGTGACTAACTCGGGCCCGAGTGGGGCGAAGCTATCGAAACTCTTGCCCATCAGCCATTGCCCGCCCGGCTTGCCCAACTGCCAATCGCGACCCGATACGTCGTGACCGCAGGCGTATCCGGCGACATGCGCAAACGCCTGTTCCCTGGGGATGTGTCGGCCTTGCTTTCCGATGATCACCACCAGTTCGGCCTCGTAGTCAACTTGGTCACTCAGCTTCGGCAGCACAATCGCGTCGCCGTGGCCGCGGACGGCGGTCGGAAACTTGTTGAAGATGACCGGTTCCTCGGGAATCGGCGAACCGGATTCCGCAGCGTGGTCGGCGTAGTTTAGTCCAATGCAAATGACTTTTTGCGGATCAGGTACCGGTGCCATTAGTTTGCTGGGCTGCTGATCCAGCGGCGAGCCGTCGGTGATTGCAGCCTGGGCCTGCTTGAGTCCTTCGACGCCCATCTGCAGGAGTGTTTTCATTGCGGTCGGTAGCGCGGAATCGGCTTGGTTCAGGTCCACGTAGCCACCGTCGCCTGCTGCGGCGATTCGGGGGCCTGTCTCGCTCTGATAAGTGATCAGTCGCATCGCAAGTAGTTCCCATATATGACTGTTGTCGGGGGCGGAAATCGCCCTGTTTTTTAACGGTTCACCCCGCAAGAAACAAGGAGTCCGTCTGTAGCGGTTTTTCCGGGAAAGCGTTTCAGACATGGATGGACATGACATGCAATTCGTGCGGTACGTGGGTTCGCGCGAGATGCGTTTGACCAGGGGGGGCCTGCGAACTAGGTTTTCAACGACTGCTGCACGCATGACAGGCTAGGCAATGACTATGCGCGATGATGTTGACAAAAGTCCTTCCTCGAACTCCGTCCTGCTTGCGCCCCCAGCCGACAGCCAGGTGGCCGTCTTATCGTCATTGCTGGAGACCCTGGACGAGGTTGCCCTGCCTCATGTCTCGCCTCGTGCCAGGGCCGATGCAACTCATCAGAATCACTTGGCCCAGGTCCGGCTGGGCATGGCCAGTAGTCTGTTCGTCGCATTGCGGGCCAAGCATCCAAGAACGGCCAGCCACAGCTTGCGAGTTGCCTTGACGTGCTCGTCCTGGTCCAGCTTCCTGGAGCTGACTGACGAGCATCGAGACGAGCTAGAGGTCGCCGGGCTGCTGCACGACATCGGAAAGATCGGCGTGCCCGACCATGTGCTACTGAAGCCGGGCAAGCTCTCGGCAGATGAAGCAATGTTGATGGACCGCCATCGGGAGCATGTTCTAGAGATTCTGGCTTGCTTCGCGTCGCAGCGCATCATGGATACCGTGTACCTCGCCCCGGCGTGGTATGACGGCCGCAGCCACGAGTTTGATCGCAAGGGCCAGGATTTGCCATTGGGCTCGCGCATCCTGGCTGTTGCGGACGCTTTTGATGCCATGACGACGGACCATGTCTATCGTCGGGCGATGTCACGCGAACGGGCGATGGCCGAATTGTTCGCATACGCCGATACGCAATTCGATCCGGAACTTGTAAAGAACTTCAGTGCCTTTTTGGTTGGCAACCACGACAAGCTTGCCGTATCCATATCGCGCCGCTGGCTTCACGACGTGGCGGACACTCAACCAAACGAACGTTGGCGACTGTCCGCTCCGCTTGCTTCACAACAGTGTCTCGATATCAACTCGCAATTCCACGAACAACTGTTGGACAGCATGGAAAACGGCGTCGTTTTCGTGGACGCCAGGCTGAAGATCTTGAAATGGAACCGCGCGGTCGAGTTGCTGGCCGGCGTCTCGGCCGCCAGCGCCGAACAGCAACACTGGGACCCCGCAATGCTTCGGCTGCGTGACGAGAATCACAAACTGGTGCCACCGGAGAAGTGCCCGGTGATCAACGCCATCAAGGCGGGTGCGTGCCTGAGGCAACGTCTGTTTATCGCTGACGCGAAGGGTGACAACCGTTCCGTCGATGCCTACGCTGCCCCTGTGCTCGGTTCCGACGGCTCCGTGTGCGGTGCCACGTTGCTGCTCCAGGATACCTCGTCGCAGGTCACCCTGGAAAGACGCGTGCAGCGTCTGAACGAGAAGGTCAAGCAGGACGCACTGACCGGAGCGGCCAACCGGGCCGGGCTAGACCGCGCCCATCAGCAGTTCACTAGGGTACATCTTGAACGCGGGACGCCCTACAGTCTAATCATCTGCGACTTGGATTTCTTCAAGAAGGTCAATGATACGTTTGGGCACCCTGCAGGCGACGAGGCTCTGATCGCGTTTTCGTCTCTGCTAAAGAGGTACTGTCCGAACGGCGGGCTCGTCGCAAGGTACGGCGGCGAGGAATTCGTGCTGTTGTGCCCGGATTGCGACAATAGCCAGACGACCGAGTTGGCCGAGAGGGTCCGAAGGGCGTGGGCCGAGACGCCGCACGCTGTGCTGGACGGAAAGTGCATCACCGCCAGTCTTGGCGTTACCGAACTGCAGTTGGGAGACACGTCGGAAACGATGCTGCGTCGGGCCGACCGGGCTCTGCTGCAAGCCAAGAACGACGGCCGTAACACGGTTGTTCAACTTGGGGCCGGTATGGCCAGCGAGCAGCAAACTCGCGATCGCCCCTCCGGCTGGCTATCCTGGTTCAAAGGCAAACCCGTCGATCAGGTTCTGGAACGCTCGCTGATCACTACAGTGCCACTGAAACTGGCTGCCGAAAAACTCCGGGGATTCGTCTTCGACCAAGGAGCGGAAATCGTCGAAATCTCTGACGAGAACGTCACGCTCGAAATCGACGGAAGAAACTCGGTCATGATGCAGCGAAGCGGCGATCGCGCCACGCCATTCCTGATCGAGCTTCGACTGGAGGAGACTCGTTTGGACGCTGGACGCACGCAGGGCACCAACGCTCTGAGGACCTTGGCTCACGTGACCATTCGTCCCAAACGCCAACGCGACCGCCGTCGACGGGATGTGGTCGAGCGTGCCCGACAGTTGCTCTGCAGTCTCAAATCCTACTTGATGGCGCAAGACCATTCGGTCTCATAGGGCAAGCTCTGCGCCACTCCCGGTTGCCAGCCCACAATTCTTGCGGTAACCCTAACGCATCAACTGTATTTAATGCGTCCGTCGCTCTGACGGACTGATTTCGCTGTTTTGACGGGTGGGGCCGGCAATGTCTCCGGTCGTTCTTCCCGAGAACCACACATTTTGGAGGGAATGACATGTCCTACACGCTTCCCGACTTGCCTTACGCCTACGACGCCCTTGAGCCGTACATCGACGCGCAGACGATGGAAATCCATCACACGAAGCACCATCAAGCCTATGTGGACAAGGTGAATGCTGCGATCGAAGGCACTGGATCGCAGATCAAAAGCATCGAGAACCTGATTGCCGACCTGAGCACCGTTCCAGAGGCCAAACGGACCGCTGTGCGAAACAATGGCGGCGGTCACGCCAATCACTCGTTGTTCTGGACCCTGATGGGGCCAGGGGCCGGTGGGACGCCAAACGGCGACTTGGCCGCCGCCATCGACTCGAATCTTGGCGGTTTCGACGCGTTCAAGGAGTCGTTCGCCAGTGCGGCCGCAAATCGCTTCGGCAGCGGTTGGGCTTGGCTGGTGGTCAAGGACGGCAAGCTTTCGGTCGGCTCAACCGCAAACCAGGACAGTCCTCTAATGGGCGAAGAGATCGCCGGAATTTCGGGTACCCCGATCCTTGGGCTGGACGTTTGGGAGCACGCGTACTACCTGAACTACCAGAACCGCCGTCCCGAGTACATCGCCGCCTTCTGGAACGTTGTTAATTGGGATCAGGTAGCCCAGCGGTATGCGCACGCGATGGGTTAGCGCGTCTTGCTCAAACGCTCGCTTGTCTTCGCTTGGCCCAATCGTCCCAGGGTCTAGGTCGTTCCCTGTTCGCAGCGCACGCGCGTCTGTTGAGGAGGCTCGGTACGCAATCGCGGCAGCTTTGGTACAATTCCATCACTTGCTTCCGCAACGCTGAGATGCGTGGGGGTCCGGGGCGTTCCGGGCCCTGGAGGTCGGCGGCGCAGTGTTTAGCTTGTGATGAAAGGGCGCCAGAATGGCAACGTACTTGGCGGAAGGCTCGCCAACGACAGAGCTAACCGATGATCGACTCCGCGAAGGCCTGGCAAGTTGCTTCAGGCAATTGGGTGACCGCCAGCATGTTCTGGCGCTGCCGCCGGACTTCACTCGCTACAACAGTCGCGCCGGCCTACTGACGTGCATGACGCACGATTACTTTGGCGACCGACTCACCGACGTGATGCCCGCGTTGGGAACGCATGTTCCCATGCCGGACTGGCAACTCGAAAAGATGTTTCCGGGTGTGCCCAAATCGCTGTTTCGCGAACACCGTTGGCGCGAAGACGTGGTCACGATCGGCCAAGTACCCTCCGACTTCGTGTCGCAGGTCACCGAAGGAATTTGCTCGAAACCTTGGCCGACTCAGTTGAACAGATTGGTATGGGAAGGTGGACATGATCTAATCCTCTCGATCGGCCAAGTTGTGCCGCACGAGGTGATCGGCATGGCCAATTACAACAAGAACGTCTTCATCGGCACCGGCGGGGCGGTAGGAATCAACGAAAGTCACTTCATCGGCGCAGCTTATGGTATGGAACGAATGATGGGCCGCGCGGACACGCCCTTGCGGCGCATTCTGAACTATGCCCAAGACCATTTCTGTCGAGATCTTCCTCTGGTGTATGTGCTGACAGTCGTGGGGTCGAACGATGCCGGCAAGTTGGTCACACGCGGCTTGTTCATCGGCGACGACCACGAGTGCTTCGAACGAGCCGCAGAACTCTCCGTTCAAGTGAACTTCACCGTTCTAGAGGAGGAACTGCAAAAAGTTGTTGTGTATTTAGATCCCGAGGAATTCCACAGTACGTGGCTAGGCAACAAATCGGTCTATCGCACGCGCATGGCGATCGCCGATGATGGCGAGCTGATCGTCCTGGCGCCTGCCGTCCGCACGTTCGGCGAAGACCCAGAGATCGACCAGTTGATTCGGAAGTACGGCTATCGCACAACGCCAGAAATTATGCGATTTGTGGAAGAAAACGAGGACTTGCAGAATAATCTTTCTGCAGCCGCACATCTGATCCACGGCTCGTCGGAGAATCGTTTTTCGATCACATACTGCCCCGGCGGGCTTTCGCGTGAGGAGGTCGAAGGCGTCGGGTATCTTTATGGTGACCTGGACGAAGCGCAGCGTCGTTATGACCCGGAGCAACTGACCGACGGCTGGAATTCGATGCCGGATGGCGAAAAGGTCTTCTTTGTCGGCAATCCGGCGCTTGGTCTCTGGGCGAACGAAAAACGAATCCGATAGCGTCGGGCAATGCTTTCGATGTGCCACATCCCAAGAGGCACGTTCGAAACGTGCCCCACGAAATCAGAGTACGGCCTGCCGGAGTTGCCGCGCAAAGGCTTCAACTCGCGGATGCATGCCGACCGCGTGGACTATCGGTTTACCACGACTCCGAACGTTCCTCCGACCATGTTAAGGTCTTGCGAGTTCATCGCGAGGCCCCGCCCTCGACCGATTCCTGTGAAGAAGCCTAGGTATTGCATACCGAAATTCAACGATATGTCCCGCGTGACTTCAAAGGCCGCCTCGGCGCGGATGTCCGTCCCTACCACGGTTTCGGTCGTGTGGAAGTTCTCGGTTTCTTGGCGGTTGTACTCTACGCCTTCCGGAATGGCACCCTGGCCGCCGCCATCGTAGTATGTCCGCTCGATCTTGATCTGACGCGTCGTCTGCTGGAAGTTCTGGAAAGCAAAGGCCCTAACTTCGCTGGACAAGTTCCAGCGATTGAGTCGTTTCAACCAGCGGAACCCCACCTGACCGCCAATCATGTGGTTGGTGAACTGGAAGCGATCCCTGATATAATCCTCGATTTCGGCTTCATCATAATCAACAAAGTCGGCGTTTGCGGGATCGGCCGGCGGAAAGGGTGGTGGTAGAAACACGAATCCATCTTCGTCGTATCGGAGGTAGGTTTGATCTTCGTCAGTGCTGTCGAACTTGATATAGCGGACACCGAATAAGGGTTCCAGTAGCCCACCGTGGTTCAGCGGCTCCATGCGGAATATCTTGGTCAATTCGAGGCTGCGCAAGTTGCCCACGTTTAGACTATCGCCTAAATCATAGTATCGCTGCCGATTTGGCGGCCCAACGTCGTTCCTGTCTACAGGCGGCTCGATGACATCCGGCGGCCATGTCGGCGTGGTCTGCGGCGTCGGATCCCTCCCCTCGTCATCTTCGTTGAATCGGCCGATGCGTTCTACGCCACTTTGTCGTCCCACCTTGTTAAGATCGTGGTAGATTTTGTCCCAGGCGCTCGGACCGTCGACCTGCATGTACGAGAAGAGCCAACCGTGATCGTGATTGACGTCGTCAATCATGTAGCCCACATCCCATCGGTTGCCCCACGTGCGGTCCATCCTGTCGAATGAGTCTAGGTGGTCTGGGCGCGACACGCGAAGATGCATACGGGCGTAAGAGCCAAACCAGCCGGTTCGCATTACCGGCCCCCCATAGGCATCGATATCAGCGGCGGGGGCGAAGAACTGCAGATCGTGGTCGAAATACCCCGGCTCGATGAACGGATGAAAGAATGGCTCGTGAAGGATCTGGTCTGTGTAGGAATGTTGATACGAGCCAAAAGGCAAACTGTCATAGAACTGTCCGAATTGAGCGTTCGCCGATGGCACCAGCGCCAAAGTTGCAGCCACTCCCAGCAGGACGCACACGGTTCTTTTCAGCGACATGGTCGTTTCCACCCCTCGAATTGCAGTATTTGTGACCGGCGGGCGCTCGCACCTTGGCGGGCGCAAGCGCAAAAATCACTCACGCGCGATCGGCCACGTATGTGGATCGAACGAGTTCTACCGTTTGTGTCGGTAGTATCGGACTGGACCGTCGTAAAAGTTGAGTAAGAACGATAAGCCTTGCGGAAAATCGCGTTTGTCCTGCCTGAAACGCGGCTGGGCGCAAAAAAAGCCTCCACAGGCGGGGCAGGGACCTGGGAGGCAAAGAGGCGATCGGACTGAGGCCCGATCGTCAGGCACCAGTATGATCGAAGAATTCTTGCCCGCAAGCTTACCCCAGTCATTTTGTCGCTCTTTTTTTTCTAGTTGCCCTATGTTCTCGTTCACTGCCCGGAATTGCCATCGGCCGAGCACGCGCCGTATACTTCAGTCAGTTGAATCGCCGTGTTGCGCTTTCCTGGCCGAAATCTACCTCCTGATTCGACGAGTATGTTGCCATGACATTTCGCCTCAAAACGTGTCTGCTCGCCGCCATCGTCATTGCCGTCTTCGGAAGCTCGGTGTATGCCGACTCGGAATCGGACGACTCCGGCGCCTTTGTCCGTATACGCCGTAGCGAGGACAAGGAACCCATTGCTTTGGAAACTGCTATTGTCCGGTTTGCGCCGGCCGACGAACAGAATCGCGGCGTCGTGGTGGACTTGATTGGTGCCATCCACGTTGCCGACAAGGCTTACTACGACAAGCTGAACGCGCGGTTTCGCCGTTACGACGCCGTACTGTACGAACTGGTGGCACGCGAGGACGCCAACGTTCCGCAACCCGGCCGCGCTCCGGGCAGCGCGGTTGGCGGCTTGCAAGTTGGAATGAAGTCGCTCTTGGAACTGGATTACCAATTGGACTGCGTGGACTACTCGCGTAAGAACATGGTCCACGCAGACATGAGCCCGGAAGAGTTCGCCCAAACGATGAAGAGCCGGAACGAAACCTGGCTGGGAACGTTTTTCCGCATCATGGGCCGAGGGTTTGCCGAGCAAGCGAAGGATCCAACGGGCAGCAGCGATTGGCAGCTCCTGGCCGCCTTTTTTGCCGAAGACAGAGCTTATCGACTCAAACTGGCGCTGGCCGAACAGTTTGCCGATTTGGAGGACCAGATGAGTATGTTCGACGGTCCGGAAGGTTCGACGATCGTCACGGAACGCAACAAAAAGGCGCTTCAGGTGCTGCGGCGCGAACTAGAGGGCGATAAGAAGAAAATCGCCATTTTCTACGGCGCCGGTCATCTCGCGGATTTGCAGCGTCGATTGGAGAAAGACTTCGGCATGAAACGGGCCGAGACCGAATGGCTCTCGGCGTGGTCATTGGTGCGCAAGGAAACGGGTGAAAAGGAATGATCGAAATCAACCAAGATCTGCAGCCTGACGAATTGGCTCCAGTGTTGGAGCGAATGTGGGAACTGTCGGAGCGGAAGATCATCTCGATCGACGAGAGCGTCGCCGACCGGGCCGGTACCCCCGTCTTCACCGTCGCCGGCAAGTACCAAGCCCAAGGTTGGACGGAATGGACTCAGGGATTCGAGTTCGGCTCTGCCATTCTGCAGTTTGATGCCACCTGCGAGGAACGGTTCCTGGAAATCGGTCGCGACAACACAATTGGCCGCATGGCCTCGCACGTGACGCATTTCGGCGTCCACGACCACGGCTTCAACAACGTGAGCACGTACGGCAATCTGCGGCGATTAATGCTCGAAGGCCGCATGCCGCACGACCAACGTGAACTGGATTTGTACGAGCTTGCACTGAAAGCGAGTGGTGCAGTGCAAGCTGCGCGGTGGAGCGAGACCATCGACGGGAACGGGTACATCTACTCGTTCAACGGCCCGCATTCGCTGTTTTCTGATACCATTCGCTCGTGCCGGTCACTGTCCATGGCTCATCGATTGGGCCATGCATTGATGGGCGAAAACGATGTGTCGATCTCGCTGCTGGATCGCCTGATTCAACACATTCGTACAACAGCCAAGTACAACGTCTACTACGGCGAAGGACGAGACGTCTACGATGTGCGTGGCCGTGTGATCCACGAGAGCGTTTTCAACCCGAACGACGGTCGTTATCGGTGCCCCAGCACCCAGCAAGGATTCAGCCCGTTTAGCACCTGGACACGAGGCCTGGCGTGGATCATCGCCGGCTACCCTGAACAACTGGAGTTCCTCCAGACCGTAGAAGACAGCGAACTGGATCCCTTTGGTGGTCGGCAGGAAATCGAAGCAGTGATGCAAAAGGCTGCGCGCGCAGCTTGCGACTACTACATCGAATCTACACCCACCGACGGTGTTCCATATTGGGATACTGGGGCGCCGGGTCTGGCCGAACTTGGCGATTACCAGAACCGCCCGGCTGATCCCTTCAACGATCACGAACCCGTAGACAGTTCGGCCGCCGCCATCGCCGCGCAGGGACTGCTTCGATTGGGGAGATATCTGCAAGCAGCCGGGGATACAGATAACGGCGCCCGTTATTGGCAGGCAGGTCTGACGGTGTTGCGCACTCTGCTGGATGAACCGTACGTGAGCGTCGATCCAAACCACGAGGGCCTATTGCTGCATGCAGTGTATCACCGGCCGCGAGGATGGGACCACGTCCCGGAAGGTGCCAAGACGCCTCGCGGCGAATCCTGCATGTGGGGCGATTATCACCTGCGCGAAGTGGCCTTGTATGCCCATCGAGTGATCCGCCACGAGCCCCACTACACTTTTTTTGCCCCGTAGAGGGTATGGTCAGTTTGCTGCAAGCTTCGCGTCAAGCGCCCTTCAGCGTTCTTTCGCAGGCGTCAGGCCAGAAGAGCGGAACTGAAGGCGCCGGATGAGACGCTTCAACACGATTCCGGTTGTGCTCACGGTCTTGTTCGATGTTCGCTTGTGTATCTCCGTTGGTCCCAAAGTCTGTCTAGTTGTTCCGTCTGTATCGTTTGTACTTGTCTAATTTCTAAGATTCTACGTGAAATACCTGCAACGTCTTCATCTGCATAACATTGCGTCTCAACAATGGTAATTGATTTTGTATCATATTGCCTGGGAATTTCAGCTAATGCTGGAGCGATCATAGCTTGCGAGAGCCAGAACTAACACATCAAGACGCTCGGCGAGATGCGACGCATTTCGACCTGCGGGCGCAGCCCGGGATGACAGCGGTCGGAATGCTCGACAGCCGTGCGGCGGAGAGTCCCAATCGGCGTGCGTACCTGTACCTGCTTGACGGCGAGCATCTGGAGCGATCAGTAACCTACAGCGAGTTGGACCAAAGGGCCCGATCCATCGGCGGCCGCTTGCAGTCGATGGGCCTGCGGGGCGAACGGGTCTTGCTCGCTTGCGGTCACGGGATCGACTTCCTTTCCGCACTATTCGGCTGTTTTTACGCGGGCGTCATCGCGGTGCCGGTTGAAGCACCCTTGCGGCCGCGACGCGCCTCTCGGTTGCGGAGAATCGCGATCGATTCGGGCGCTCGCATCCTGTTGGCCAGCGGTGCGGAGATGACGCGTTCGCGAGCCGCCGTTTTGGCCAATCTGACGGATGTCGATCTTGACTGGATCGATGTCGAAACCGCCAACCGGTCCAGCGACGATGACTGCGATTTCGTGCCGGTCCATGCCGGCGACATCGCCTACTTGCAATACACGTCGGGCTCGACCGGGACGCCGCGCGGCGTGGCGATCTCGCACGAGAACCTACTCAGCAACTTGGCTCATATCGATTTCGGAGTGGAGCAGACAGCCGAAAGCGTCTCGGTGCAGTGGTTGCCCCTGCACCACGACATGGGTCTCGTCAACGCGCTCTATGCGACGTATGTGGGGTTCCCTTGCGTCATGTTCGCGCCCGGGCAGTTCGTTCAGCGGCCGCTACGTTGGTTAGAGGCCATCTCGCGGTATCGCGCCACCTACAGCGGTGGACCGAACTTCGCCTATAAATTCTGCTCGCAGCAAGGCGAGATTTCCAACATCTCTGGACTCGACCTGAGTCGCTGGCAGGTCGCGTTTTGCGGCGCAGAATTCGTCCGCGCAGAGACCTTGGCCCAATTTCACAAGTGCTTCGCCTCGGTTGGCTTTCGCGAAGAGGCGTTGTACCCCTGTTATGGACTGGCCGAATTCACTGTCGCCGTCACCGGCGGCAGAACCGACCGACCGCCGGTGGTCCGACACATCGCAACCGACGCGCTGCGTCGTGGGATCGCTCGGTACTGCGACACCCATGATCCCAGATCCACGATCAGTATCGTGGGCTGCGGTAACGCGTTGCCGGAACATTCCGTCTCGATCGTCGACCCGGGCACGCGCAAACCGCTCGATGATATGCGAGTGGGCGAAATCTGGGCCGCGGGCGCGAGTCGCGGACAAGGCTATTTTGGCCGGCGAGAAGAGACCGAAGCGGTGTTCCACGCGCGGCTCGATTCGGGCAAGGGCCCCTTCTTGCGCACCGGCGATCTTGGATTCTTAGACAAAGGCGAACTGTTCGTGACCGGCCGGGCAAACGATCTGATCGTGATCTGCGGACGGAAGTACTACCCGGACGATATCGAGTGGATCGTCGAAACAGCCCATCCGAATTTGCTGGCGGGCGGCTGCGCGGCCTTTTCTGCCGAAGAGCACATCGACGAGAAACTAATCGTCGTGGCTGAACTGGTACGCACGGCGCTGCGGAACGGCGATCACGCTCAAGTGGTTTCCGCCATTCGACACGCACTGTTGAACCGCCGTGAACTCGACGTGGCGCATGTGGTCCTGGTCCGACCGGGCGGCGTTCCCCGTTCCCCCAACGGCAAGATTCAACGCGGCGCTTGCCGGCACAATTATCTCGCTCAGACCCTACCACGCGTCACGTCCGCGCCACCGCAGCGACAATAACAACCAGCCACAGGTCGCGGTAGATTGCACGAAATTGACTGGTTATGCGCACGTGCTCGGTTCAAGAATTCGAGGCATTTCACTCCGCTAGCCCCGTTAGCCCAAAGGACATTCCTGCAGGAATCTGAGCAATACCTACTCAGCGGCGGCTCAGCGTTGATCGCCGCGAGCGCCCACGACAATCTGTCCGACGATCAGCCAGATGGCGATGAACACCATTCCCAAAGCGGGTTGAAGCCAGTTGATAGGCATGGAGACCCCTCATTGTCGAAAACGTGGCCCGTGTCCTCCATGCGAGAACGTGCCTTCCGTGGGTGGAGAGCCGACGCACGAATCGGGCCCACCGTGTGGAACTGGACTTGATTCATGTGTCGGCTTTCGTGAATATCGGCCGGCAAATCGGCTGTATTGACGTTCTCTGCTTCGCCTCGTCCGACGCCGTTAATCGTCAGCCAAGACATAACTTGCGAAAACGTCCCGTTTCCACATGCGCGATTCTGACGGTAGAATGGCATGATCCGACCCCGTAGGGAGCAACCGCCACCCCCCTCATGAAAACGTCCTTTAGCGAACACGTTGCCCGATTTCTTGTCGCTTGGCGCTGGACATTACTGATTGTCGGCGTTGTGCTTTCCGTGTGTTTTTTCCTGCCGGCCCGTTCCCTGGATTTCGATCGTTCGATCGAAAACATGTTCGCGCCCGATGATCCTCTGCTGCCGCCGTACCAACGCCTGAAACGAGCGTTCGGGGGCAACGAAATCGTACTGGCTGTGTACACAGACCCAGATCTGATGAGCGAAGACGGCCGCGGGATCGAACGTCTGTCCGAACTGAGTTCCGAGTTGAAGGACATGGAAGGCGTTCATGACGTGCTGAGCCTGGCGGAACTCGATGCAAGCATCAGGAAACTCAAGACACTTGAGAAGGCCAGGGATGCGGTCGAGGATCCGTTTTCCGCCGCCAAGAACCTGTTCGGTGGTCTCCTGGGGTCGGGTGCCAAGGAGAGTCCGCCGCCTAAGCCCGAACCGGAAGGGATCGTCGATCCTGAAAGCCAAACCGCGCGACAGTTCCTCGATATCTTCGAAGGATACACGCACGGGCGTGATCCAGAAACAGACGAGGTAGTCACGGCCGCCGTGGTGTGCATGCTAAGGCCCGAGGCCGAGGCAGACGTCTCTCGGCAAGACACGATCGACGATTTGCGCGACTTGGTCAACCCCCTGCGGAACGGTCAGATTGCCGGCGAACCCGCCATGGTTGTCGACGGCTATCGCTACATAGAACAAGACGCCAAGCGCCTAGGTTGGGCATCCACGCTGCTCATGGGGCTGACCATCATCATCTGCTTCCGCAGTCTGCGCTGGGTGTTGATCGCCGTGGGCGTCGTCCAGATCGGATTGATGGCAACAAAGGCCGTGCTGTTCTGGTCTAATATGCAGTTGAGTATGGTCAGTTCGATGCTCACCGCGATCGTCACGGTCGTTGGCGTCGCCACGGTAGTCCACGTGATCGTGCGATTCCGTGGAGCTCGAGCCGAGGGATTGTCGCCGCGCGATAGTCTGGTACGGACTGCCACTCTTCTGGCCGTCCCTGTGTTTTGGGCGTGCACGACCGACGCGGTTGGTTTCGCTTCGCTGATGGTCGCCCGCGTCGGGCCGGTACAGGATTTTGGCCTGATGATGGCGACCGGCTGCCTGATGGTATTGGTCAGCGTGGCCTTGCTGGCACCCGGTTTGAGCCTTGCGGGCTGGCACCCGTCCGGCGCCGTGCGGCGATGGGGCGAACGCCTGCTCGATTCTGGATTGGCCAGCTCGCTCCACCGGATCGAGCGACGGCCTAAGATAATCGTGGCCGTAGCGGCGGTCGTATGCATTGCCACTGCCGCGGGGGCGTACCGCCTGCAAGTGGAAACCGACTTCACCAAGAATTTCCGCGCCGGCAGCCCGATTGTCCGGGCGTACAAAACGGTGGAAACAGAGCTGGGAGGTGCCGGCGTCTGGGACGTCGTCGTACCGGCCCCCGAAACATTGGAGCGTGAGTACATCAAACGAGTCGAGCGGCTGGAACGTCGTTTGCGCGACGAGGTCACTGTGACGGACGAAGACGGAACAAAACGTCCAGCGTTGCAGACGTTGAGCCTGGCCGACGTGACATCCGGCCCGCTGAGTGACTTGCCACTGCCGTTGGCGATCGACTCGATGCAGACTTCTATGCCGGTGTTCACGGCCGCGTTGCTTGGCAAAGACCCCGATTCGCCCAAAGATTACTACTACCGCATCATGCTGCGTGCTGACGAACGTCAACCTGCCGAGCAGAAACGCCGTCTGATCGACGAAGTGACCAGAATCAGCCGCGAAGAATTCAAAGAGGCGGAGGTCACCGGGTCCTTTGTCTTGCTGACGAATCTGATCGCCAGCGTCATACGCGATCAATGGCTTGCCTTTTGCGTTGCACTCGCAGGAATCGGCGTGACCATGCTGCTAGCATTTGGGCGACCGGTGTACGCAGTGATTGCGTTGGTGCCGAATGCTCTGCCGATCCTCATGGTGACCGGCCTGATGGGGTGGATCGGGCTGAAGATCAACATGGGCGCTGCGATGATCGCCGCCGTTTCCGTGGGCCTGTCGGTCGACAGTTCGATCCACTACATCAGTTTCTTCCGCCGCGCCCGTGCCGCGGGAAAAACCGTGCGCGACGCCTTGACCGAAGTCCAGCAGTCCGTCGGACGAGCAATGATCTTTTCGACGCTGGCGTTGATCGTCGGTTTTTCCGTGCTCTGCATCAGCGAGTTTGTACCAACCATCTACTTCGGATCCCTAGTCGCCCTTTCCATGCTCGGCGGCCTGGCCGGCAACCTAATAATCCTGCCGCTGCTCCTCCGCCTGGTGTCCCGAGACTGATGCCATGTAGATGTGTAGATGCAGGCCACCGGCAAAGTCAATGTGTTTGTCTTCCCTGTCCTATCTTCTCGATTCTACCTGCCTTCAGCAATGTGTACTGCCCGCGGAGACTGTAGTTCTGGTTTTCCTGTGCCGACCTTTCTAATGCGTTGTCTGCATGTTGTCCTTACAGGTTCTGGAAATGCGGTTTCGACGAAACGACGGGGGCGATCAGCGGCGTCGCCGCGCGCTTATCGAAGAGAATCTCGGTGATACGGGCCTGGATCTTGCGGCTTCCGGGCCGTCGGACGCCAATTCGGCGTGCAGCCCTACCGAGCAACTTCTCCCGTCCTACACGGACGCGGCGCTGGCCGACCGGCGGTCGCCTATCACTACTGTGATACCGCGACGGCGATGGACGTTGATCGTGCTGCTCCTGTCCGGTTTCGCTACGATCGCCGGCATCGAAGCCGTCTACGGCCAACTTCACCTTCTGCCGCGTGAAATGTGGGCCAGCGGTTTTTCGGCGGTTGATGTGCAGGCTCCTGGAGGGCTGGCCGCATGGTTCTGTTCGCTGATGCTGGCAGTGGCGGCGCTTCAGGGCTTCCAGATCTATCGACTCCGACGGCACAAGACCGATGACTACCGCGGGCGATATCGTGTGTGGCTTTGGATGCCGTTGGTGCTGTTTCTCATGGCGACCAGCGTTGCGACTCATATCCATCACGATCTGGCGAATCTCGTGAACCGTCTGGCAAACGTAACGGCGCCGACGGAAACCGGGCTGCTCTGGCCGTTGGCATACTGCGCCCTCTGGACGCTTGTCAGTCTGCGGCTGGCCTTCGAGGTGCGCAAGAGCCGCGCTTCTCTGGTTTCCCTGACGGTGGCCACCTGCTGCTACTTCGCTGGTGCCCTCACGCTGCTGCTTGCCGAGCGTGCGGTGAGCGTGATGGGCGAAATTTCATTCGTGATGGCCACAACGACGATCGCAATGTCGGGCCACTTGGCGACGTTCCTCACGATGGGCATTTATGGGCGACACGTGTACTTGGATTCTCAAGGGATACTACCGGTCCGTGCGACAAAAGCTAAACGGGAGAGACCTCGAAAGACGCGGACCGACGAACCTTGCATTGATGAAGAGGACGCCGCCTCGAAGGATTCCTCGGGCAAGCGAGTGCGGCCAAAGGTACTCAGCGTTCGGGCCAGGGGTGAAGGCTCCGAAAACAGTGATTCGTCGCGTCACACGACCGCGAACGACACTTCACAGGCTGAAGACCGCAAGTCGACAGTCGAGGCGAGCCCTCAACTCATGGTGGGATCTGACATCGAACCTCAGAGTCTCTCTGACGAAGACGGCGGCAACCGCAAACTGAGCAAAGCGGAACGCCGTCGGTTGCGCAAGCTGAAACGGCGCGAACAGAGACGCCAAGCCGCGTGAGCCACTGCGGAGATCCCAGATTCCTTCTCTGCCCCCTTTATAGACTTAGGCTGAGACAGTCAAATCATAGATTCTTGGCCCTGCGCCAGGTTTTGCGTTCATCTCGCGGAGCGAGACGGCCACACTGGTTGCGGCCTCTCGGTCTTGGGAAGACTCCGATGAAGGGCAATTATGGTCCGCACGCGTTTTGCACCGAGTCCTACTGGCTATTTGCACATCGGTGGCGTCCGAACAGCTCTGTTCAACTGGCTGTTCGCTCGACGGCACGGTGGGCAGTTTGTCTTGCGCATTGACGACACGGACCGGGAGCGCAACGTCCACGAGGCTCTGCAGCCCATCCTGGACGGCTTTCGCTGGCTGGAAATCGACTGGGACGAGGGGCCCGACGTTGGTGGTCCGCATGCACCTTACTTTCAATCGCAGAGGTCAGAGCGTCACAAAGCCGCAGCACAGCGGTTGCTTGACGCCGGCTTGGCCTACCGCGACTACGCGAGCCCGGACGAGATCAAGGCGGAACGCGAAGCAGCCGAACGCGAAAAACGGCCGTTTGTCTACAGCCGTAAATGGATGGCTGAGACGGACGAACAGGCCAAGCAGTACGAAGCGGAAGGCCGTCAGCCCGTCGTCCGCCTAAAGATGCCACGCGACGGCAAATGCTGCTTTCACGATTTGGTACGCGGCGACGTGGAATTCGAGTGGGCGGCCGAGCAGGACCATGTCATCCAACGGACCGATGGTTCGTGTCTTTACCACTTGGCCAGCGTGGTTGACGATCACGACTTCGAGATCACCCACGTGATCCGCGCGGTGGAACACCTCTCGAACACCCCTCGGCAGATCTTTATCGCGCAAGGACTCGGCTACGCATTGCCTGAGTACGCCCATCTGCCTTACGTTGCCGAGCCAGGCAGTTCGAACAAACTGAGCAAGCGCAAGCTGGACAAATACCTCAAGAATCCCGACTTCAAAAAGCTGCACGATCAAGGCACGCGGATCACCCAGGCGATCGGCCTCGCGTTACCCGCGGACACGTTCAATCCCGTGATCGTGGACTTCTATCGCGAAATCGGTTACCTTCCCGAGACGCTGGTCAACTACCTGTTGCTGCTGGGCTGGTCGTTGGACGATCGGACCGAGGATTTCACGCGTGAAGAGATGATTCAGCATTTTTCGTTGGAGCGTGTGAACAAGGCCCCGGCCAGCTTCGATCCCTCGAAATTGCAGGCGTTTCAGGATCGACGCATGCGAGAGGTGCCGATCGACCAGAAGTCTCAATTGGTGCTTCCGTACCTCGAACGGGCTGGCATGGTGCCGTCGCCACCACCGCCCGGTTTCAATGAGAAGCTCGGGGAAATCCTGACCGCCGCGGGCGACCGCCTGAAGATCGCAGGCGACATCCTCGACTGCGCGGACTTTTTCACGGCTGACGACCAGTTGCCCTATGAGGACAAGGCTTTTCAAAAGCGACTGCGAAAGCCGGCGGACGCGGCGGGATTGTTGTGTAAGTTCCGCAGCCGCCTGGAAACCGTCGAGCCGTTTGACGCGGAAACCTTGGACGAGCTGCTACATGATTTTGTTGAGACGGAAGGCATCAAGATAGGTCAAATTATTCATGCCGTCCGCGTAGCCGTGACCGGCAAGACGGTCGGTTTTGGGGTGTTCGAAACGCTGGCGATTCTGAGACGTGAAAGCTGCTTGGCACGCATCGACCGCGCGTTGTCCCTTTTGGAAGAGTAATCCACGGAGAGGGCCACATGACTCAAGACGACAATACACCCGCAGGCGGTGAACAAGCCGCTCGTTCGCTGCATTTCATCGAGCAGATCGTCGAGGAAGATCTGAAAACGGGCAAGTACGACGGTCGCGTTCATACGCGTTTTCCGCCAGAACCGAACGGCTACTTGCACATCGGCCACGCCAAGTCGATCTGTCTGAATTTCGGCTTGGCGGCCAAGTACGGCGGGCTGTGTAACCTGCGGTTCGACGACACAAATCCGTCGAAAGAGGAATTGGAGTACGTCGAGTCGATCAAAGAAGACGTGCGTTGGCTGGGTTTCGATTGGGCTGAACGTGAATACTACGCGTCGGACTACTTCGATCAGCTTCACGAATGGGCCGTCCAGATGATCGAGGCCGGCCAGGCTTACGTCTGCGATTTAGCGCCGGACCAGATGCGCGAGTATCGCGGCACTCTGACGCGGCCGGGAAGGAACAGTCCGTATCGTGATCGGGACGTGCAAGAGAACCTCGATTTGTTTCGCCGTATGTACGATGGCGAATTCCCGGACGGAACTCGCACGCTGCGGGCACAGATCGACATGGCGCACCCCAATTTGAATATGCGCGATCCGGTCATGTATCGCATCCTTCACGCGACCCACCATCGTTCCGGGGACAAATGGTGCATTTACCCGATGTATGACTTCACCCACGGCCAGTCAGATTCGCTCGAGCGAATCACCCACTCGGTGTGCACGCTGGAGTTTGAAAACCATCGGCCGCTGTACGACTGGTACCTGGATCAACTGGGCATCTATCATCCGCAACAGATCGAGTTCGCCCGACTGAATCTCAGCTACACCGTGATGAGCAAGCGGAAGTTACTGGAACTGGTCCGCGCGGGACACGTCAGCGGTTGGGATGATCCCAGAATGCCCTCGATCTCGGGGCTTCGCCGGCGAGGCTACACGCCGGAGTCGATTCGCCGTTTCTGCGAACGCATCGGGGTGGCCAAGTTCTACAGTGTGGTCGACGTTGCGGTGCTGGAAGGCTGCGTGCGCGAGCACTTGAATGCCGTGGCTCCTCGCGTGATGGCGGTTCTCCGCCCGTTACGGGTCGTCATTGACAACTACCCGGAAGATCAGGTCGAAGAAGTTGACGCGGTCAATAACCCCGAGGATCCCAGCGCGGGAACGCGCAAAGTACCCTTTTCGCGTGTCCTCTACATCGAACGCGACGACTTTCGCGAAGATGCCCCCAAAAAATTCTTCCGATTGGTTCCCGGCCGCGAGGTGCGACTGCGGTACGCTTATGTCGTCAAGTGCGAAGAGGTGATCAAAGACGAACAGACCGGTGAAATCGTCGAGCTGCGCTGTAGCTACGACCCGGACACGCTAGGCCAACAGCCGGTGGGTCGCAAAGTAAAAGGGGTCATCCATTGGGTCTCGGCCGACCACGCATTGGAGGCGGAAGTGCGTCTGTACGATCGCCTGTTTACGAAAGAGAATCCAGAAGATGTTGAGGAAGGTGAGGAATACAAATCCAACCTGAATCCGAACTCACTGGAAGTGCTGGAGGGCTGTTGCGTCGAGCCCAGCCTTGCGGAGGCGACTCCAGGCAGCCGTTATCAGTTCGAACGTTTGGGATACTTCTGCCTTGATACCGGAGACGCGGCGTCTGGGACATTGGTTTTCAACCGAACCGTTTCACTTCGCGACACGTGGGCGAAAATCGAAAAAAAGGCCCAGAAGAAAAAGAAATAGGCCCTCCCAGCAATGGCATCTGACACCCGCACAGCAAGCATCCGGACTGCGCGAATCGAAGACGTCCCGATCGTGGCTCGTTTGATCGAGCCGTACGTGGCGCAGCGGAAACTGTTGCCGCGTACCGAGGAAGAACTGCGAGATTTGGTTGAAAATGGATTCTCTGCCGAGTTGGACGGCCAGGTCATCGGTTTCGCCGCGGTTGACATCTATTCGAAGAAACTTGCCGAGGTCCAGTGTTTGGCCGTCGCGCCTGGACACCAGCGCCGCGGAATCGGCAAGCGATTGGTCCAAGCGTGCGTCCAGCGCGCTCGTGAAAACAACGTATTGGAACTCATGGTCATTACGTCTTCCGACGGGTTTCTCAGACAGTGCGGATTTGATTACTCCCTGCCCGATCAAAAACGAGCTCTGTTCATCAGCACACGAAAAAATCGCGATAAGGGGGACTAGACGTACGGATGATACCGCGTCAAGCTATTTTTGCAGAAATTCCAGGAAATCCTAATAATCATGCCGAGATTGAAAGATACGTTAAATGGGATAGTTGCGTAGGGAAACTAGGTAGATTAGATTATTAGTACTCCTGCCCACCTAATGTGCGCAGGGCTATCACCAATTAGCGCACGATTTTCCCGCACATATTATCACTGTTTCACCCACCCACTGTTGTCGGGAGGCTGTTGTCATGAGTAAGTCAGCTCGTCGGTTGTGTAAAGTTGTTTTGGTATGGACAGTAGTCTCGCTACTATCCATCGATACGGCAATGGCCTGCCGGTTGCTTTGCGCTTGGAGGGCGCGAGCTGCAGCAAATCGCTGCTGCACGGATTGTGGTCCGGTCCAAAAGTCCCCAGTTCAAGCCGCGTGCGGAAAGACTCCGGTGCAAAAGGGAGACGTGGCAGCGCCCGCGGAAGTTGAGGAGGAAATGGTACCGGAACCCCCGGAGATTCCCGAGGAGCCGGAAGAGCCCGCCGAGCCGCCGGCACCCGAAGAGAAGCCGGAGGTAACTCCAAAACCAGTCGACGCTCCGAAGGAGAAGGCCGCGAAACCGAAGAAGCCCGCGCCTGCCGAGCCGACCGAGCCCGCACCCGCCGAGCCGACCGAGCCCGCACCTGCCGAGCCGACTGAGCCCGCACCCGCCGAGCCGACCGAGCCCGCACCCGCCGAGCCGACCGAGCCCGCACCCGCCGAGCCGGCCGAACCGGCTGCACCTGCCGAACCCGAAGCAAAGCCCGCGACTGATCCGATGGAAGACTTGTTCGGTGACTTGCCGAAAGAGCCGGCCGCCAAGCCCGCAGAAGAACCCGCCGAGCCGGCTAAGCCTGCTAAGGATCCGATCGAGGATCTGTTCGGCGATCTACCAAAAACGGAACCGGCCAAGCCGGCCGTCGAGCCCAAGGCTGAACCCGCCAAGAAGGCGACGCTGGATGACCTGTTTGGGCCGGCTAAACCCGCCAAGCCAAAGGCCGCGGCAGTGGATCCGTTCAGTGCCACGTCGCCACGCGAGTTGCCGATGCGTGTGTGGGTCGACAATACGGGCAGTTACGAAGTGAAGGCCCGTTTGATTGTCGTATTGGACGACGAGGTACGTCTGCTGAAAGAGAGCGGCAAAACGACGACCGTAGCGATGCGTCGTTTGAGCGATGCGGATCAGCAGTACGTCGAGCGAATCGCGTCGCAGTTCGGCACCGGAGGAATCGCCCAGCTTGCTGCCCGTTAGTCGGTGGCAGGCCGCGACCCCGCGACCTGCGTGCCTGGTTCATTGGAGAAGGGGCGCCATCAGCACCCCGGCTTGCGATATGCGCCGGGGAGCACGGTGGCCATACGCGGAGCCATCCTGGACAATCTGCCAAAGGGGGCTGGACGTGGACTGTCGCGTTTAGCCCCTTCTGTGTTCCTCGAAAGGTGCCAGCCAACGCGGCCGCTTTCTTGGCCGGGGGGTAGCCCTTGACGGGGGAGAAGTGCTATACTGTTAGTGCGTTATCTTCCCCATAAACCTGCCCTGAATCGCTACTTAGTGACTGGCGAGGCAGTCCTCTGCGGCAGTCAAGTCGAGGCTGGCATCATGGCTCTCATAATCCTGCGCTGTCTTTTTTTTATCGTGGCGTTAGGCTCCGCGACGTTCATCATTCGCGACGTCAGTATCCCGGTACCTTACAAGTGGGCCATCTTCGTCGGTGTCATTCTATTGGCCATCGCGGTAATCGTCGGGGACGTGCTCGTGCGTCGAAAACGATTGGACACGATTTCCGCGGTCTATTTTGGCGTGCTCATTGGGGTTCTCTTGACCTATGTGGCCAGCATCGCGTTGACGCCTCTGTGGCCACAGGACCATCCATACAAGGCCAGCATTCTACTCGTGCTGGGGATTGTGCTGTGTTATCTCTGCGTAAGTCTGCTGATGCAGACCAAGGACGATTTTCGCTTCGTCATTCCCTACATCGAGTTCGCCAGGGAAGTAAAGGGCCTGAAACCGTACATTCTGGATACCAGCGTGGTCATCGACGGGCGCATTGCGGACGTGGTCGAGACGAATATTCTTGACAACCAACTGATCATGCCGCGGTTCATTCTGGCCGAGTTACAGGGCATTGCGGACAGCGGCGACAAGATGCGCCGTGCACGCGGTCGGCGGGGATTGGACATTCTCAATCGCCTTCGGAATAACAAGGACGCCGAGCTGAAAATGTACGATCGGGAATACCCGGACATGGATGGCCAACAGGTCGATATGAAGCTGGTGCTTCTGGCCAAGCACCTGGAGGGCAAGATCGTCACGGGGGACTACAACCTGAACAAGATCGCTCGACTGCATAACGTCCACGTAATCAACCTGAACGACATTGCCAATTCGCTAAAGCCAGTGTTCCTTCCCGGCGAGAAAGTGGACGTCAAGATCGTCAAAGCCGGCGAAGAGCAGGGACAAGGCATCGGGTATCTGGACGATGGCACAATGATCGTGATCGAAAGCGGCCGCGAGTACATCGGCCAAATGGTCTCGATGACCGTCACCAGTGTCCTGCAAACCAGCGCAGGGCGGATGATCTTTGGTCGGTTTGAACAGGTGGCAAAATCCGCTTAGCTCGTCGCAGGCCGCCATCGAACCTTCGCGCGACGCCGTTCTCTTTCTAGAATAATCTGTTCGGCGTTTATTGTTCAGTAACTCCTCAGACACAGGATACCTGCTTTGTTCAGAACTCATACGTGCGGCCAGTTACGAGCCGACGACATCGGCCAGGAAGTGACCCTCTGCGGTTGGGTGGACAGCACTCGCGACCATGGTGGCGCCGTGTTTGTCGATCTACGCGATCGATACGGCAAGACCCAAGTTGTGGCCAGCCCAGAAAGCGGACAGGAGATACTGGACCAGGCAAGCCGTTTGCGATCCGAAGATGTAATCCGCGCGAAAGGCAAGGTGGCTCGCCGCCCAGAGGGCACAACGAACCCAAAGCTGGAAACCGGCGAGATCGAAGTTCGTACCGTTGAACTTGAAGTGCTGAATAGAAGCAAGACGCCGCCTTTCACGCCCACTCAGCAGGAACTCCCCGGCGAGGACCTTCGTCTGAAACACCGATATCTGGATCTGCGCCGGGCGCAGATGAAGGACACGTTGTTGCTGCGCAGCCGCATCATCAAGACGATGCGCGACTACTTCGCGGAAAACGATTTCATCGACGTGGAGACTCCGATTCTGGGGCGCAGCACGCCGGAAGGTGCCCGAGACTATCTCGTGCCCAGCCGTGTCTCCAACGGGCAGTTCTACGCGTTGCCACAATCGCCACAGCTTTACAAGCAGATCTTGATGGTTGCGGGCTATGACCGATACGTTCAGGTCGCCCGATGCTTCCGCGACGAAGATCTACGAGCGGACCGGCAACCCGAGTTCACTCAACTCGATCTGGAAATGTCGTTTGTCGACGCCGAAGACGTGATTGGCATGATCGACGGTCTGGTGGTTCGTCTGGCCAAAGAGATCCTTGATCTGGACGTAACTTTGCCGCTTCCGCGCATGACCTATGACGAGGCTATGGAGCGTTACGGACACGACGCGCCGGACTTGCGTTTTGGCATGGAGTTGATCGACTGCACGGATCTAGCGGCACAGGCCGAATTTCGCGTGTTTCGTGGGCCGGCCGAATCGGGTGGACGAGTACGCGGCATCAACGCCAAAGGAGCGGCGGCGGATTTTTCGCGCAAGCGAATCGACGAATTGACGGACTACGTCAAACAAGACTTCGGCGCCAAGGGCTTGGCTTGGTTCCGCGTGGAAGACGACGGCCACCTGTGGTCGCCTATCTCGAAGAACTTCAGCGATGATCTGTTGAGTCGGTTTGCCGAGCGAATGGGCGCGGGACCGGGCGACCTGCTGATGTTCGTTGCCGACACTTGGGACGTGAGCTGCCGGGCGCTGGCGGGTCTGCGGAAACGCTTGGGGGCCGAATTGAAACTGTACGATCGCCGGGCTATGCACTTTTCATGGGTCGTCGAGTTTCCCATGTTTGAACGGGATGACGACGAGGACCGTTGGGGCGCCATGCACCATCCGTTCACCGCTCCCAGGAAACAGGACTTGGAGCTGCTGGAGGAATCCCCAGGCAAGTGCCGGGCGCAGGCCTACGATTTGGTGATCAACGGTGCAGAGGCGGGCGGCGGGACCGTTCGTATCCACGACAGCGTGTTGCAGCAGAAGGTGTTCGACCTTCTGGGTATTGACGCTGAAGTGGCGAAGGAGCGGTTCGGTTTTCTGTTGGACGCGCTACAATATGGCGCGCCTCCGCATGGTGGAATCGCTCTGGGCATCGACCGCGTGGTCATGCTGTTTGGCGGCCTGGACAGCATCCGGGACTGCATTGCATTTCCCAAGACGCAGCGAGCCACCGACTTGATGACGGAAGCCCCTGGCCAAGTCGATCGAAGGCAACTGGACGAGTTGGGGATCCGCCTGCTGCCGACGGGCACTCATTCCCACTCTTCGTCCTCGTCCTCGTCGTCCTCGTCGTAGGCCCAGTCGTCGTCATCATCGTCGTCATCGTCATCCCAGTCGGAATCGTCGTCTTCTACTTCTTCCCACTCATCCTGGAAGTCATCATCGTCCTCGATGTCCTCGTCGTCCCCGTCCTCGTCGTCCTCGTCGTCGTAGAACTCGCCAACGTCATCGTCATCGCCGAAGGTGCTGGCCAATTGAGGCGCAGCGAGCTGGTCTAAGAGGGCGCCGTCCTGAGGTTCGTCCACTGCCAGGTCGGACCGTGTGGAAACAGACATGCTCGATTCCTCCTCGTCGCTCTGCATGGTTTCAGTTATTTCGCCATGTGCCGAATCTTGCAGATCTCTCTGTTCTTTGGACGGCGACGCCCCCTGCAGCTCGTCGTCCTTCTTGACGGCTGCCACCCGAGGCAAACCATCAACACTCTCCAATCCAAAAGTACGAAGGAAGTGCTTGGTCGTTGTGTACAGATACGGCCTTCCCAATTCGTCGCTTCTTCCTCCGATGCGAACCAGATTCCGTTCCATCAACTGTCGAAGGACTTCACCACAGCCTACGCCCCGGATGGCCTCGATGTCGGCTCGCAACACAGGTTGACGAAACGCGACCACGGCAAGGGTCTCCATGGCCGGAGCGGACAGCCGTGTCTCGCGGGGGACGTACTCCAGGCGGCGTACCCAACTGGCGAAGTGGGGCCGCGTCAGCAACTGATAGCCGCCCGCAACACGTTCCACGCGAAACGCCTGGCCGGACTTGTCGTACAACTCGTTCAACCGACGTATCAACGTACGCGATTCGGTTCCGTCGGCAAGATTAGCATATTGGCTGAGCTTGCGGCTCGTCAACGGCTCTCGCGCCAAAAACAACACGGACTCCAACCGTTGCAGCCGATGATCGCGGAGCTTCGCCCCACCCACGTCCTTCACGCGGTCTTGGCCGCGGGTCCCCGCCCGCAAACGCATGTTGCGCATCCCCGCCGGCACACCACGGAATCCGCTGCAGTACCGGAATCGAACGCTTTTCAACTGCTGGGCTGTCGACGAAGGAAGCAAACGCATCGAAATGACTATCGGCTGAAAACGCGGAAACTGGTAACCAGACGGATTCGTCGCGACGCGATAGAATACGACATTGCCAGCTTTTCGAACAACCCCGATCTTATCACCCGCGACATGTCCGGCAAAGGAGTGGATCGGCCGGTTGCCAGTTCCGGTTCCACCAGCGAAAATAAACGGTAGCGGTGTTCTTCTCCGAAATCTAGCGGAATCCTGCTATGAGCCAAGGTACCAATAACTCGGCGCGGAGCAAGCGAGACCGTTGGGTGTATCGAGTCCTTTTCGGCGTCTTGGGGCTCCTCGGCGTAGGAATCGTCACTTACATCGCCACGTGTCTATTCGGGTTTGTAAGTGGCGAGGAGTTCTCGCCGGACACATTCTCGCGTCAGTCGTTTTACTACTACCAGATTCCCTTGATCCATGTTCTGGTTACCCCTATCGGACGTGACGACCAGACGAATGCGTTGGAGACTCACCTTTGCGCGAAGAAGTACGTCTCGGTGGATAAGAAGAAGAAACCACGGTGGGATCTAGTGCTTGCCCGGCGTGCCGGCCTGGTCATCACCCAAGGTGACGCGGCCATCCTCTGCGCGTACCTGGACTCAGTGGACAAGGATGGGAACCTTTGTTGGAAGAAGTGGACGGAGGATCATCCAGAATTGGCAAAGATCCTCTGGCCCGAGGTGGCCCGTGTGGCAAGGCGACAGCTATACATGTTTACACCGGAGATGCTGGAACTGGCCACAGGTGCCAGCAATGTGGACGCATTCGCCCTCGAACTGAATCGGCTGCTCGCCCGGAAATACGGGGATCTGGCGGATGTCCAGCAACAACTGGAGCTTCACGAGACGGCCGTCGAACTGCTGAACGAGGCGATCCGATACGCTCCGGACGACAGTGAGCTAAAGGAGCGCCGTTCAAAGTCTCAGCAGGCCGTGGATCGTGACGAGGAGCCGGGCGGCGACTCGTAGACTGTCGAGCAAGTCAACCACCGACCCGAAAGAGCCGACGAGCATTCGCAGTCGTCTGCACTGCGAACTGCTCGACGGTCACTCCGCGAACCTTGGACAGGCAAGCCGCGGTGTGGACGATCAACGCCGGTTCATTTGGTCGCTGGCCACGCTTTGGGTGCGGCGAGAGGTAGGGACAGTCCGTTTCGATCAGAATCCTGTCATCTGGAATGGTAGCAGCCACCTGGCGCAGATCCACCGACTTCTTGTACGTGACCATGCCTGCAAAACTGACGTGCAAACCCAGTTGGACGCACTCGGCCGCCATCGCGGCATCCCCCGTGTACGAGTGCATCACGCCACTCAGCGGGCCACGATTGCGTGCTTCCCGTAGCATGGCCAGCATATCGTTGCCGCAATCGCGCATGTGAATCACCAGCGGCAGGTCGTTCTGTTGCGCAAGTCGAATGTGCCGATCGAAGTAATCTTGTTGTACGTCGAAAGGCGTGTGGTCCCAGTAGCGGTCCAAGCCCGTTTCTCCCAATGCAACCACGAGAGGCTGATCCACGAGCCCGACAATCTGGTCCCAATCCCCTGGGGCGGCCTCGCCACAGTAATTGGGTTGAATCCCAACCGATGTGTAGACACCGTCGTAAGATGTTGCCAAGTCGGCGGATGCTTGGCTGGATGGACCAGTGGTCCCCACGGCCATGATCGATTCCACTCCAGCCTCGCGCGCACGCCTGACAAAGCCGTCGCGATCGCGGGAGAACTGTTCGTCGTCCAGATGAGCGTGTGTGTCGAAGTACATGGGCGGGATACGGGTGTCGGGTGTCAGGTGTCGGGTGTCAGGTGTCAGGGGTCAGGTGTCAGGGGTCAGGTGTCAGGGGTCAGGGGTCAGGGGGCAGGGGTCAGGGGTCAGGGGTCAGGGGTCAGGTGTCAGGGGTCAGGTGTCAGGGGTCAGGGGTCAGGGGTCAGGGGTCAGGGGTCAGGGGTCAGGGGGCAGGGGTCAGGGGTCAGGGGTCAGGGATCGGGGATCAGGGATCAGGTAACCCCGTCCCAGACGCGAGGGCTAACAGCCAAGCAGCGAACCGCGTAACCCTGTAAGCACCCGACAAACCCCGACAGCCTTCCTCTGCGCAACCGCCAACACACCGTCCGCAGCTCCATCCACACGCCAAGCACGCCAA
>JACKQG010000491.1_pt1 | contig 57658 bp, 47 predicted proteins | sample 8237621 | NCBI WGS metagenome assembly JACKQG01 (sample SAMN15677084, study PRJNA649215) | marine metagenome | biome: marine; feature: Black Sea; material: saline water; isolation source: suspended particulate matter (SPM) from the Black Sea western gyre | collected 2013-06-09/2013-06-10 | depth... | reverse complement strand
CCGAGGGACCAGCACCCCCCCTTTGTCCCCCTACCCCCCCGGGCCAGGGGGGGACCCGGGTTTCGTTGTCTTGCTGCGTGTAGGGCCGTTCCCCAACCCAGGCCGATCCAGATTAAACCGCGGGAACCCCCGCGGCGGAAATGGATGCCAATACCCCCCCGCCCCGGACAGCCCGCATCGGCGGGTGAACAGGGGGGGGATGCCGACGCGGCTGTCCCGCCGCTATTCGATCGCGCAGGCCTGCTGGCGCGGTGCATGGGCAAAGAAGAATTGGTCAACAAGCTGGTCGTAAAATTCATGGACCAAGTGGTGGAGGACCTGGAGACCCTTGGCGGGGCGGTTTCCGCGGAAGACATTACCGGCATTGCGACCGCGTCGCACCGCATCAAGGGGTCGGCCGCCAATCTGTCTATGTTGCGGTTGAGCAAGGCGGCTGCGGGGATCGAAGGACATGCCCGCGCGGGCCGCCTGGCAAAGGCCATCAAAGGAATCCAAAATTTGCACATGGAAATTCTTCGCATTCAGGATTACTTTTCAAACGGTATGTAATAGAGATAGGGGACAGAATGAATACGCAAACAGGGCAACGGAACAAACCGCGAATTGTTGTGGCCGATGATGACGTCACAGTTCGTATGCTGGCGCGCGAGTGTCTGGAGCCGCTTGGCTTTGATGTGGAAGAGGCGGGCAACGGGCGCGAGGCCATCGAGCGGATTTTCGCCACGCAGCCCGATGCCGTGATGCTGGACGTGTTGATGCCGGAAATTGACGGCTACGAAGTCTGCCGTGCCATTCGGAAAATTCCCGGCAATGAAAGCCTTCCGATTCTGATGATGACGGCCCTGGAGGATGAGGAATCCATCAACGAAGCGTACATGGCCGGAGCCTCTGAGTTTACCACCAAACCGGTTAACTGGACGGTCGAGTCCTACCGCCTGAAAAACATGCTTCGCTTTGCGGAGGCATCCCGGCAGATCGAGCTGGCCCGGCAGGAATGGGAGCGAACCTTTAATGCGCTGGACGAACTGGTGATTGTCTACGATGCGGACATGAACATCGTTCAGGCGAATCATGCGGCGATTGCCGCAACCAAGACCGGCTCCCGCTCCATACGGGGCAAAAACTGTGCAGACGTTTTTTGCAGCAGCGAAACCGAGTGCGCAACCTGCCCGATAAAGGCGGCGCTTCGACGCGGTGAGAAAATCACGATGGAGTGGCCGGCGGCCTGCTTTGATGGAACGTTTCTGGTCTCGGTGATTCCCATATTCGATTCCGGGGAAAACCCAGCTCAGGCGGTCTGTCTGGCAAAAGATATTACGGAGCGCAAACAGATGGACAATGAGCTGCGCTGCGCACAGAAAATGGATGCTATTGGCACGCTGTCCGGCGGCCTGGCGCACGACTTTAACAATCTGCTGCAGATCATCATTGGCTATGCCGAGATGGGCCTGGAAGAGACGGCTCCGGAAGAACACCTCTTTAGAAATCTGGACGGGATCTACAAGGCGGCGGCCCGGGGCAAAGAGATTACGAAGCAGCTGATGGCGGTCAGCCGCAATGTGGAGAGTTCGCCGATTCCGGCCAAGCTGAACCAGGCGGTTGAGGAGGTCGCCAGCCTGTTGGAGCGCACCTTCCCGAAAATGATCGCGATCGAAAGGGATCTGGCACCCCGGATCCAATGGGTGAATGCAGATGTCGCTCAGATCGAACAGGTCCTTATGAATTTGGCCGTTAATGCCAAACACGCGATGCCGCAGGGAGGGAAGCTCTATTTTGAGACCCGGAATATAGAGCTCGATGAAGCCTATTGCAGAATCCGACCGAACATGACTGCAGGACCCTACGTCATGCTATCCGTTACAGATACCGGCTGCGGTATAAACGAGGATATTCGGGAGCGGATCTTCGAGCCGTTTTTCACAACCCGCGATTCCGAAGAGGGATCAGGCCTCGGTCTGACGATGGTGTACGGGATTGTACAGAAGCATAACGGGCACACCCTGATTTACAGCGAGGAAGGGGTCGGGACCACGGTGAAGGTGTACCTGCCCGCCATCGAAAAGGAAGGGCAGATTTTGGAACCGGACGATTCGATAGAGAGCATGTTGGTCGGGGGAGATGAAACCATCTTGCTGGTGGATGATGAGGCGGACATAAGAAATATCGCAAAAAACATTCTACTTCGCGCCGGCTACCGTGTTCTGGCGGCAGTCAATGGGCAGGAGGCCTTGAATATGGTTGCGGCCGAAGAGATTGATTTAATCGTTCTGGACCTGAATATGCCGGTCATGGGCGGCTTGGAATGTTTGGATCAGTTGCGGGAAAGCGGATCGAACATTTCCGTACTTCTAGCGAGCGGATTTGCCCTCAGCGACGAGAGCAGAAAACGGTTAAGCGACACCGTTAATTACCTGAACAAGCCGTATCAGTTCAAAGAGCTCCTTTATAAAGTTCACGACATGCTGCGGAGTGCGAAAGTGGGCCCGGAGTAAGCGGAGGTTTTTTGAACTCTTTCCTCGCTCCTTTTAGTGGAAAAGGGCGGCGGGATCGCCTATCTTCAGGCGTTATGAAACCGACTCAACCAGATAGACAGGGACACTTCGGACCGTACGGCGGAATGTTTGTGCCCGAAACCCTCATGCAACCGCTCAACGAACTGACGCAAGTTTATAAAGCGGCGCGCAAAGATCCGGAGTTCAAAAAAGAACTCGATTATTACCTGCGCGAATACGTCGGCCGCCCGACGCCCCTTTATTTTGCCGAACGCATGACCCGCGAGCTCGGCGGCCCCAAAATCTATTTGAAGCGCGAAGACCTCTGCCACACCGGCGCGCACAAGATCAACAACTCCATGGGCCAGATCCTGCTCGCCAAACGCATGGGCAAAACGCGCATCATTGCCGAAACCGGCGCGGGGCAGCACGGCGTCGCCACCGCCACCGTCGCCGCCATGTTCGGCATGGAATGCATCGTCTATATGGGCAAGGTCGACATGGAGCGCCAGGCGCTCAATGTCTTCCGCATGGAAAGCCTCGGCGCCAAAGTGGTTTCCGTAACCGCCGGACAGCAGACGCTCAAAGAAGCCGTCAACGAAGCGATGCGCGACTGGGTTTCCAATGTTCGGAACACCCACTACATCCTCGGCTCCGCGCTCGGCTCCCATCCGTACCCGATGATGGTGCGCGACTTCCAGAGCGTCATCGGCAAAGAGGCGCGCAAACAGATTTTGAAAGCGGAAGGCCGTCTGCCGACCGCGCTCGTCGCCTGCGTCGGCGGCGGCAGCAATTCCATCGGGCTGTTCCATCCCTTTATTAAAGATGACGGTGTCCGCATGATCGGCGTTGAGGCCGGCGGCCTCGGAGTGGAAAGCGGGCAGCACGCCGCGCGGTTTGCCGGCGGCAAAGTCGGCATCCTTCAGGGAACCCAGAGCTATGTGCTGCAGGACGACGACGGACAGATTCAGCTGACGCACTCCATCAGCGCGGGACTCGACTACGCCACCGTCGGCCCCGAGCACGCGCTACTCCACGACCTCCAGCGCGCGGAGTACACCTGGGTGGACGACACCGCCGCGGTCTTCGACGGCTTCGACAAACTCGCGCAGTGGGAAGGCATTTTGCCCGCGCTCGAAAGCTCGCACGCCGTCGCGTGGGTGGTGAACAACACGCAGGAATTTTCCAAAGACGACCTGCTCATCATCAACGTCTCCGGCCGCGGAGACAAAGACGTGCAGCAGATCGCCGAGTGGAAGAATAAACGCGCCGCACTGACTGACTCGCCAAGCGACAACATGCTGCGCACCGGCGAATTTATCTGCCTTGGGCTGCATCATGAAATTGCTGTTCATGAGCACGGAAACGATCCGTTGACCTTGCACTTCGCCGTCTGCCGGCTGAATGCGGAAACGGCGCACTGCGACCGGGTCTACGAAGAGGTTCAGGAATACGGCGATGTTCAGATGGATGATGCGTTCTGGGCGCGCGAGCTGAAGCGCATCGAAAAGAAAGTCCGCTCCGAAGAGGAAATCGAAGCACACGACCCATGAGTGCAACGGTCGAAACGTTGAACAGCACCTGTCTTCAGGCATCCGTTCCCTTCGCCGTGGTTTTGCCGGACGGGGGCGGGCCGTTTCCGGTGCTCTACGACCTGCACGGACTGCTCAGCGATGAGGGACCGTACGACCCCGCACCGACCGACCGCGCCTATTTTGAAAAGCAACCCTTCCGCAAACTGCAAAGCATCGCGGACGAAACCGGCGTCGCCATTGTGCGCGCGAACGGCGGGCGCGGGTGGTACATCGACAGCCCGCGCATCAAAAACTCTCAGTACCAGTCGCACATCGTCACCGAACTTTTCCAATGGTTGGAAGAAAAGTTTCCAATGTCTGGAAAACAAGGAATTAGCGGGCATAGTATGGGTGGGATGGGCGCGATCAATTTGTTGTGCCGCTACCCCGAACTGTTCTCGGTGGGTGCCATTCACTGCGCGTCGCTGCGCTTTATGCCGGGCGATCATCATGGAAGCTACATTGAAGATCTGATGAGCGACGACGAGCTGCGCGCGGCCTTTCCCGATGATTTTCTAAATGCACTGCTGCGGGATGATTTAAAACTGCGCATCACCGTCGGTGAAAATGACAAGGAGCGCATCGTGCGCGAAAACCGCGCGTTGCATCAGTTTCTTTTGGCTAATCATAGTCCGCACGTGTATGAAGAAACGCCCGGCGGGCATGAATACATTCCGCACGGGCTAGAGGGCGTGGTTTGGGCGGCGAGGAAGTTGAGTGCATCCCAGAGGGGATGCGGAGGTTTGGAGTAAAGGAGTGGTGGAGTGTTGCGGGAGAGGCTGGAGAAAGAAGTTCATTCATCCAGTTACTCCAATATTCCAGTAATCCATGGAGGTTTATATGGCGCTTAAAAGTATGACCGGATTCGGAGCGGCGACCGCGAAGGCGGACGGGGTGCAGATTAGCGTGGAGCTGAGCAGTGTGAACCGCAAGCAGCTCGATGTGTCGCTGCGCCTGCCGACCGCGCTGGCGGGGATGGAAGCCCACGCACAGAACATCATCAAAGAGACGGTTTCGCGCGGACGGATCACCGGCGTGGTTCAGCTCGAAGCGGCCAGCGGGCAGGGCGAAGCACAGCTCGATCTCAAGAAAGCCGAAGCCGCGGTGAAGCAGCTACGCGCCGCCGCCAAAAAGTTGAAACTCGAGGATAATTTAAGTGCTTCGGATCTTTTGCGCGTTCCCAATCTGTTCCAGACCGCGGCGGTGGAAAAAAGCGCCGAGGAATTTTCCCAACCCTTGGAAAAAGCGCTGACCGCCGCGCTCAAAAAACTGGATGCGATGCGCGCGCGCGAAGGCAAAGCGCTGGGGGCCGATTTTCGTGAGCGGCTGAAGACGCTCGAAACGATGCTCGCGGAAATCAGCAGGCTCGCGCCCGCGGTGGTTTCCAATCATCGGGAAAAATTGTTCCAAGGGTTGGAAAACTGCGGAATTGAAAACATCGAAAAAGACGAGCGCATCATTAGAGAGATCGCGCTGTTCGGCGAAAAGGCCGACATCTCGGAGGAGATCACGCGGCTGAAGAGCCACATTCAGCAGTTCCGCAAAATGATGCGCTCACCGGAACCCGCCGGACGTCCGCTCGACTTTCTGGCGCAGGAGTTTTTCCGCGAGATCAACACCATCGGCTCCAAGGCCAACGACCTGCAGATCACCGAACAGGTGGTGGCGTTCAAAACCGAGCTCGAGCGCATTCGCGAACAGGTTCAAAACGTCGAGTAGCGGCCTTTTCCAACCCTTGGAAAAAACGGGCCAAAAGTTTCCAATCCTTGGAAAAACAACCCGCCGGGCCAGCCACACAAAGACTCACCTTTTTCTGGGGGTTTTCTGTCAAAATGCTAAAGTGAAAGCCGCTAGCGTGACGAGGGCCTTATGACAAACGGCAGTGCTTCATCAAAAAGAGTTTTTCCGAAACGGCGGCACCCCGCAGTTTGGGTCGTGGGCCTTGCGCTGACGGCGGTTGTTATTCTGGGCTTTTCGATGAGCTCCACCATTCGCATAACGGCGCATCAAGCGCCGCTGGTGGATGCGGCGATGGAGATTAAATATCACATCGCGGAATCGCATCTCTGGCTTGAACATGCTGTCACGGATGGCAACCCGGCGGATCTGGACAGGTTCCGGGATCATTTGGATCAAGCGAAGTGGTACGCCCGGGCCATGATGGAAGGCGGGGAGGATTATCACGGCGAATTTATTCCGTTAAGCGACCCCCGGCTGCGGAGCGAAATTGAGCAGGTTCTGCAGATTCTAGAACAGGTTGATTCGAGTGCGCTGGAACGTTGGAGCTTTCGGGAGGAGTCAGGGATTGGAACAGAGGCGGATCAGCGCTTTGATATGATTTCCCGGACGCTGATCGACGCCGCGAACCGGGTGGGGCTCGCACTGCAGCAGGCCATCGGCAAAGAGCTCCGCCATTTTCAGAAATTACAGGGCGCCTTGATGGTTCTGGCGATAGCGCTGGGCGTTCTGGTGGCCGTTTTGCTGCATGTGTATGAACGGCAGAAACGAACTCACCTGCGCACCCTTCAAAAGAGCGAGGAGAAGCTTTCGATTACGCTGGACTCTATCGGCGACGGAGTGATTGCCGCAGATACGGAGGGACGGGTCACGCGGCTGAATCCGGTGGCGGAAAAATTAACCGGCTGGACGTTTGATAAAGCGGTCGGGCATCCGATGGACGAGGTGTTTCATATCGTCAATGTGGAGTCTCGCCAGACGGTTGAAAATCCGGGGCTGCGGGCGCTGCGTGAAGGAACGATTGTCGGGCTGGCGAATCATATGGTGCTGATCAACCGCAATGGAACAGAAACGCAGATTGCCGACAGCGCATCACCGATTTACAACCTGGATGGCGAAATTATCGGCGTGGTGCTGGTGTTCCGCGATGTGACGGCACTCTACGCTAAAGAAGAGGCGATCCGCAAGAGCGAGAAGAAATATCGCACTTTTTTTGAAAACTCAACCGATGCCATGTTGATTCTCGAAGGGGATAGGTTTATCGACTGCAACGCCGCGACGGCGAGGATGCTGGGATATGATCAAAAAGCGGAGCTGTTAAACACGCACCCATCCAAATTGTCACCCGAGACACAGCCAGACGGGCAGTCTTCTTTTGAAAAGGCCGAAAAAATAATGGCATTGGCGCGCGAGCAGGGAAGTTATTGTTTCGAATGGATGCATCTGCGCAAAGACGGCACGGAAATTCCAATCGAGGTTTCACTCACCGCAATTGAAAGCGAAAAGGGCGCGCAGCTGCATACGGTCTGGCGGGATTTGACGGAACGCAAGCAGGCTGAAAAAATGGCGCAGACCATTTTTGAATCGGCGGGCGATGGACTTTTAGTGGCGGATGTCGAGACGCAGTGTTTTGTGGCGGCGAACGCGGCTATTTGTCACATGCTGGGGTATTCGGCTGAAGAGCTTAAAAAACTGAAAATCGGCGACATTCATCCGCCGCAGGATTTGGATTACGTACAGGCTCAAGTTGAGAAGCAGCTCCGGCAGGAAATCTTATTGGCGCCGGATATTCATATGTTGCGTAAGGACGGGAGCACGTTCTTCACAGATGTCAGTTCCACGCCGCTGGAGCTCCATGGGCGAATGCATCTACTCGGTGTGTTCAGAGACGTTACCGAGCGCAAGGCGGCTGCGGATAAAATTATTCAACAGCAATACTTTTTAGAAAAGGCGCAGGAACTGGGACAGATCGGAACCTGGGAGTTCGACCCAAAACAGAACCAGCTCCACTGGACGGACGAAGCCTGCCGGATCTTCGGGGTTCCGCCCGGAACGGCGGTGAACTATGAACTATTCCTGGAGATAGTTCATCCGGATGATCGGGAGATGGTCGATAAGCGGTGGACCGATGCGCTCGCCGGCTTGCCGTATGATATTGAACACCGCCTGTTGATCGACGGGGAGATCAAGTGGGTTCGCCAGAAAGCGGATGTCGAGCTGGATGAAAGCGGAGCCGCGATGTACGCCGTTGGATTCACACAGGACATCACAGGCCGCAAATTGGCGGAGGAAGAGCGTGAGCGGCTGACGCTGGCGATTGAGCAGGCGGCGGATATTGTGCTGATCACCGACGCGGAGGCGAATATACAGTATGTAAATTCGGCCTTCGAAAAAGTAACCGGGTATTCCCGGGAAGAGGTCATCGGGCAGAATCCGCGCATCCTGCAGAGCGGCGAGCATTCCGGGAGGTTTTATAAGAAAATGTGGGATACGCTTACGGACGGGCAGCCGTGGAGCGGACAGCTGATTAATAAGAAAAAAGACGGCACGGTCTATACAGAAGAAGCGACCATTTCGCCGGTGATGGATGGCGCCGGAAAGATTGTCAACTATGTCGCTGCCAAACGGGATGCGACGCATGAACTGGCGCTGGAGGAGCAGCTCCGGCAGGCGCAGAAGATGGAGGCCGTCGGACAGATGGCCGGCGGGATCGCCCATGACTTCAACAATCTGCTTCAGGTGATCAGCGGCTATGTCGAGCTTTCCGAAATGTTCCTTAAGCCGGACAATGAGTTTGTCCCGGCGGTAAAGGAAATCGGCAAAGCGGCGGAGCGCGGGAGAGGGCTTGTCTGCCAGCTGCTGGCCTTCAGCCGCCGGCAGGTGATTCAACCGACAGATCTCAACCTGAATGATGTGATTGATCCATTGCTGTTCATGATGCGCGGCCTGATTGGTGAGCACATCGAGCTCGATTTTGTCGCCTGCAGTGAGCTCGGCACGGTTCACGCCGATCGCGGATTGATTGAACAGACGCTGATGAACCTTTGTGTGAATGCGCGCGACGCCATGCCAGACGGCGGCAGGCTGGTCATTAAAACAGAAAACGTTCTGATCGAAGGGGACTATGCCCGGACTCACGCCTGGGCAACGCCCGGATGCTACGCCATGTTGACTGTAACAGACACCGGCTGCGGGATGGACGGACCGACCCTCGAGCGGGTTTTTGAACCCTTCTTTACCACCAAAGAAGTGGGTAAAGGAACCGGCCTCGGACTCTCCACCGTCTTTGGCATTATTAAACAGCACAGCGGGCATATCAACACGTACAGTGAGGTCGGCAAGGGCACCAATTTTAAAATTTATCTGCCGACCGTGGAGCGCAAAGCCGCCGTGGTCTCTCGCGAACCGCGCGAGCCGGTTGTCGGCGGAACCGAAACCATTCTGATTGCGGAAGACGACGAAACCGTTCTCGCACTGGCGGAGCACCTGCTCATTGCGGCGGGCTATACCGTGCTGACCGCCATTGACGGCAAAGACGCCATTCGGGTGTTTGAAGAACATGCGGACGAAATTGATGCGGTGATGTTCGATGTGGTCATGCCGCGTCTCGGCGGCAAACAGGCGCTCGACCGCATTCTCGAATTGCGCCCGGGGCTGCCGCACCTGTTCGCCAGCGGCTACAGCGAAGGCGCTGTGCACACCAACTTCGTCCAGAAGCGCGGTTTGCACCTGCTTAACAAGCCGTATCAGGTCGACACCTTGCTGCGGAAAATCCGTGAAGTGCTCGACGAAAAATAACGCGCCGGATCTTCCCCAACCATCCTGTCGCGACGGAGTGAAACGAAGACGGCCGAATTCCCCATACACGCGGCTTATTTGACTGACGTGGGGGATAAACCCTCATATTTTTGTATGCTTTTTTAAATAAAGGTTCAGAATACGGGCTCCGTGAGAGAGAGAGGGGGCTCTCCATGACTAAAAAAAGCGCATCCAAAGAGATGTCATCAGCCGAGTCGGCGCTTTTAAAAACAAAGGCCGCTGTTCCCATCGTTGCGCTCGGTGCTTCAGCGGGCGGGTTGGAAGCCTTTGAGGAGTTTTTCAAAGCGATGCCCGCCGATAGCGGCATGGCCTTTGTCCTGGTGTCACATCTGGATCCAACCCATGTCAGTCTGCTTCCGGAGTTGGTGCAAAAACAAACCGCCATGCCGGTGGAGCAGGCTCAAGACGGAACGAGGGCGCAACGCAATTGCGTCTATGTCATCCCGCCCAATAAAAACCTGACGATCTTAAACGGCACATTTCAGTTGCTGGATTTGCCTGCGTCCAGGGGGCTGAACCTCCCCATCGACCTGTTCCTTCGCGCACTGGCTAAAGATCAGGGGCCCCATGCGGTTTGCATCATTCTCTCGGGCACGGGTGCCGACGGAACACTGGGGCTCAGGGCGATTAAGGGTGAGCTGGGTATGGGGATGGTTCAGAGCGAAGAATCGGCCAAGTACGACGGCATGCCGCGCAGCGCTATCTCCACCGGACTGGCCGACTATGTGATGCCGCCCGGGCAGATGCCCGAACAGCTGATGAAATATATTCGGCACATTGCCAAAACAGAGATTTTCGACAGCTCTTCAACGCTCGGAAAAGAGGCCGATGCATTACAAAAAATTTACGTCCTGCTCCGGGCACAGACCAACCACGACTTTTCCCTCTATAAGAAAAACACCATTTGCCGGCGGATCGAACGGCGCATGAGCGTGCATCAGATCGATGACATCGCCGACTACGTGAATTATCTTCAGAGTAGCGGGCGCGAGGTTGATATTCTGTTTAAAGAGATGTTGATCGGCGTGACCAGTTTCTTCAGAGACCGTGAGGGGTTCGATGCACTTCGGGATACATGCCTTCCCCGGCTGCTGGAAGGGAAGCCGGACGACTACACCATTCGCGTGTGGGTCGCCGCCTGCAGTAGCGGCGAGGAGGCCTATTCGCTGGCCATCATCTTGCAGGAATGTATGGAGCGAATGCATCGCCACTTCAACGTGCAAATCTTCGGAACAGACCTTGATGAAGCAACCTTGGATCAGGCCCGCGCGGCGACCTATCCCGAGAGCATTCAGGCCGATGTGTCGCCGGAGCGCCTCAAGCACTATTTCATAAAAGAGGACACCGGGCGATACCGCATCAAACCGGCGCTTCGTGACATGCTGGTGTTTGCGGTGCAGAACGTCATTAATGATCCGCCGTTTATACAGCTGGATCTCATCTCCTGCCGCAACCTGCTGATCTATCTGGGCCCGGAATTACAGAAAAAACTGCTCCGAACATTTCATAACAGTTTGAGGCCGCAGGGGCTTCTGTTTCTCGGACAGTCCGAATCCGTTGGGTTGGCGGACCCTTCGTTTTCTGCGCTGGATAAAAAACAGAATATCTTCCAGCGGACGGAATTGCCCGACGGGGTTAATCCGATTCTAAGCCTGACCGCGCAGTTTTCCCAGATCGAGCCCGTGCAGCCCGCCGGCCCGGAAGGCATTCGCAAAATGGAAGAGCTCAGCGCCATGCAGCTGGTTGAAACCATCCTGCACCAAGGTCACATGCCGCCCTGCGTCATCATCGACGAGGCCTGTAACGTCGTTTACGTTCACGGGCGCATCGGCCAGTTTGTTGAGCCAGCCGAAGGCAAGATGAGCACGAATATCCTGGAGATGGTGCGCCCCGAGTTGAAATCCGCGTTGGTCGCCGCCATTCATAAAGTGGCTCAGCATCAGCAGGAGGTGGTTCAGCGCGGTCTGCATGTGGGCCGCAACGAAAAGCGCCAACATCTGGACTTAGTGGTGAAACCGATTCTGGAACAAACCGCCATGCGCGGATTGATGATGGTGGTTTTCCAGAAGGGGGGCACCGCCCCGAAGAAGGGGGCTCAGGAAGCGCCAGCAGCAGGCAAAAAGGAAAGAAGAACGGCTGAAGAGCTTGAGCAAGACCTGCTGCACACGCAGGAAAAGCTGCAAACAACCATCGAAGCACTGGAAATGGCCAACGAAGAGTTGAAATCAGCGAATGAGGAGCTGCAGAGCACCAATAAGCAACTGCAGAGCACCAACGAAGAAATGGAAACCTCGAAAGAGGAGCTGCAGTCGCTGAACGAAGAGGCCTCCACCGTGAACGCGGAGCTTAAAAGCCGCATCAATGATCTTTCCAAAATTAACGACGACATCAAAAACCTGCTCGACAGTACCGAGATTGCAGCCGTCTTTCTGGATTTGGATCTGTGTGTGCGCCGCTTTACGCCAAGGGCTACGGACATCATCCCGCTGACAAGCACCGATGAGGGACGGCCGATCGACCATTTTTCGACCCGCCTGATGGATGTGGATCTGGCTGAATACGGGCACAAGGTGCTCAAGACGCTGGCCGTTCGGGAGGCGGAGGTTCGAAGCAAAGAAGACGAGATTTATGCCATGAAAGTCCGCCCGTATCGCACAGTCAATAATGTGATCGACGGCGTGGTGATCACGTTCGAGCACATCACCGCGCGCAAGCGGGCCGAGGAAAGGGTGATGCAGAGTGAAGTGTTCTATCAGACAATCATTCAGAGTGCATTGGATGGGTTTGTCGCTCTGGACGATCAGGGCAACATTGTGAACACCAACGATGCCTATTGCCGGATGATCGGGTACACGCGTGAGGAACTGCTTGCGATGTCGATTACCGATGTCGAGGCGGAAGACGGCGTGTCGGCGGAGCGCTTGCAGAAAAAAGAATATGATCGGTTTGAGACCCGCCAGCGCCGGAAAGATGGTGCACTCCTTAACGTGGAGGTGAGTAGCGCCTATTGTGATGCAGGAAGCCGGAAGGTTGTTATCTTCGTTCGAGAGATAGGGGGGAAGAGCCATGGAGAAAAAAGATAAGCAACAGACGCTGCGAAAGCGTGCGCAACACCAGGCGGCCGGGGGCGGCAAGAGGGACGTCTCTAAGATGTCCCCGGAAGAGATTGTCGTGGCGGTTCACGAGTTGGAGACACATCAGATTGAGCTGGAGATGCAGAACGAGGAGTTGCGCAAAGCGCAGACCGCTCTCGCCGAAGCGCGCGACCAGTACGCTGAGCTCTACAATTTCGCCCCGACGGGATACCTGACGCTGGATGAAAAAGGACGGATCGTTCAGGCCAACCTCACGATGGCGAACATGCTGGGGGTCTCTGGAGACCGCCTGATCCATCAGCCCCTGTCGGATTATATTGTGGCGGACGATCAGGACATCTATTTCTCGCACAAAAGGGAGCTCCTCGAGGCGAAAAAAAGACAGACCTGCGAGCTGCGGTTGAGAGTGCTGAGGGAAGAGAACTTTTGGGTCGGGCTGGACAGCATGATGGATGAAGACTGCAACCAGATTCGCACAACGGTAAGCGACATCAGCGAGCGCAAGCGGGCCGAGGAAGAAAAAGAGCGGATCGCGCGATTCCCTTTGGAAAACCCGAGCCCGGTACTGCGCGTGTTGACTGAGGGCGTTCTGGAATACGCAAACGAGGCCTCGTGCAATTTCATCGCAGTGCTGGGGGCCGACGTTGGCGGCAGGGTCAATCCCGAATGGCAGGCGCGGATCGATGAGGCGGTGGCGGCGGTACACCCGATGGAGACGCAGTTAAAGGTCGGGGATCAAGTGTTCACGGTAAAGCTGAGGCCCGTAATCGATCAGGGCTACGTGAATCTGTACGCCACGGACATTACCAAGGCAATTCAGATGGAGGAGCAGCTCCAGCAGGCGCAAAAGATGGAGACAGTCGGTCATCTGGCAGGGGGCATTGCGCATGACTTTAATAATATTTTACAAGCCATTAGCGGATTTGCCGAATTGGGATTGGCGGCAACAGATCCACAGGACGCCGTGCATGGACAGCTTGATGAAATTGCTGCGGCGGCGGCGCGCGCCGCCGCGCTGGTGCGGCAGCTCCTCGCCTTCAGCCGCCGGCAGGTCATTCGCCCGGAGGATCTCGACCTGAATGAGGTGGTCGCCAACGAGCTGAAAATGCTCCAGAGAACACTGGCCGCAAACATTGAATGCGAGTTTATCCCCGCGCACGAACCGGGCCATATCCGCGCGGATCGGGGGCAGATCGAACAGGTGTTGATGAACCTCTGTGTGAATGCGAGTGACGCGATGCCGGACGGGGGGAGGCTGACGATCAAAACCGGAAATGTTTCATTCTCCGAGGGGGATGTTCCGTCCCATCTGCAGATCATGCCGGGACGCTATGTCCTGCTTAGCGTAACGGACAGCGGATCCGGCATGAGCCAAGAAACGAAAGGGCACATCTTTGAGCCGTTTTTCACCACCAAAGAGGTGGGCAAAGGCACCGGCCTCGGCCTCGCCAGCGTTTTCGGCATTTTGAAGCAGAGCGGCGCATGTGTGGATGTGCAGAGCGAGGAGGGCCAGGGGGCCGCCTTCAACTTCTATTTCCCCGCGAAGGATCCGGTATCGAAAGAGCCGGCCCGGCCGGCCGCGGCCGCAGTCGAAGGCGGCTCGGAAACGATTCTGATTGCCGAAGATGATGCCACGCTCCTGGCGTTGGCGAAGCACATCCTCCATGATGCCGGATACACGGTGCTGGCCGCTAAAGACGGGGAAGAGGCCCTGCGGTTTTTTGAGAAGCATGCCGGCGAAATCGATATGGCGGTGTTAGATGTCATCATGCCGCACATGGGCGGGATCGATGCCGCGGAGGTAATCCTTAAGAGCCGCCCCGGGCTTCCGCATCTTTTTGTGAGCGGATATGCCGGCAGCGAGGCATATGCCCGATTCGCAAAAGAAAAAAATCTGCCCATGCTGGCCAAGCCGTATCCGGCGCAGGAGTTGTTGCGGAAAATCCGCGAAGCGCTCGACCTCAAATAACGCCCGGACTTTACCGCCAAAGGCGGTAAAACCTGCGCCGCAAACGCAGTTGCCTTTGCGCCGTTCGTATGAAAGATTTCCTGCATGAAAGCTGAAAAAAACAACGCGCCTCCTCTCGTCGTTTCCGCTCCGTCCGGGCGAGTCGAGTCCGCCGCGGAAGGCGGCTCGGAAACCATTCTGATTGCCGAAGATGATGCCGCGCTCCGGACGCTGGCGGAGCATACCCTCCGTGCAGCCGGATACACCGTGTTGGCCGCCAAAGACGGGGAAGAGGCCCTGCGGCTTTTTGAGAAGCGTGCCGACGAAATCGATATGGCGGTATTCGATGTCGTTATGCCGCGCATGGGCGGGGTCGAGGCCATGGAGACGATCCTTAAGCGCCGCCCCGGGCTTCCGCATTTTTTTGTGAGCGGATATATCGGCAGGGAGGCGTATGCCAGATTCGCAAAAGAAAAACATCTGCCCATACTCGACAAGCCGTATCCGGCGCAGGCGCTGTTGCGTAAAATCCGCGAAAAGCTCGATCGCCAATAACGCGCGGAGTTTTTCAATCGCCCGTCGTAGCGCAACGAAGGCGGACGGGAAACAAAAACATTTCAACTCTCCTGTCGCGCCGTAGTTTTAGCGAAGGAGGAAGCGCAACGAAGACGAACGGAAAAAGTTTTTTACGGCCGGTCATTTTCCATGTGTCGCGTCGTAGTAAAACGAAGGCGGATAAAAAATAGTTGGGTGCAGGCACTGCCTGCTTCCAATGGTTGGAAAAAATCTGCGCCGCAAACGCAGTTGCCTTTGCGCCGTGCGTGTGAAAGATTTCCCGTATGCAGGCTGAAAAAAACAACGCGCTTCTTCTGGTCGTTTCCGCTCCGTCCGGCGCGGGCAAGTCGACGCTCTGTAACCGGCTGGTTGAAAAATTTCCCGCAATGGAATACTCCGTTTCATGCACCACGCGCGCACCGCGCGGCGGAGAAAAAAATCGCGAGCACTATCATTTTTTATCGCGCGAAGAATTTGACTCGAAGGTGGCTCGCGGAGAATTTCTGGAGCACGCCGACGTGCATGGCAACCTTTATGGAACGCTGCAAAGTACTGTGAGGGAAGCGCTTAGGCAAGGGCGCGATCTGATCATGGACATCGATGTTCAGGGGGCCGCTCAAATTCGATCCGCCTGTGCCGCATTGCCCGCAGACGATCCGCTGCGCAGAAGCTTCGTCGACATTTTCATCGCGCCGCCTTCGATGGACGAGCTTCGCCGCCGGCTCAGCGACCGCGCCACCGATTCGGAAGAGACGATTGAAAAACGAATGCGCAACGCAGAAAAAGAAATGCGCGAACGCGATGCGTACGCACACCTTATCATCAACGATCAACTGGACGCCGCGTTGGAAAATTTAGTTCAGGTCATTCATGCGGAACGCAAAAAACGCGCTTAAAAAAACGCGCACTTTGCGTGAAAGGTTGTTGCAAGAAAATGGTTTTATCGTTATATGATTGCTTCAGCCCGAACGTACTACGGTGTTATTAAATTAGTTAAGGTGAACCTAGCTCAAGAAGGAGGCGAAACATGGCAGCTAAAAAGAAAGCGGCGAAGAAAAAGGTCGCGAAGAAAAAAGTAGCGAAAAAGACAGTAGCAAAAAAAGCCCCGGCTAAGAAAAAAGCCGCCGCGAAAAAAGCCCCGGCTAAGAAAAAGGCCGCAGCGAAAAAAGCTCCGGCCAAGAAAAAAGCCGCAGCGAAAAAAGCGCCGGCCAAGAAAAAAGCCGCTAAAAAGGCTCCGGCCAAGAAAAAAGCTGCCGCGAAAAAGGCTCCAGCCAAGAAAAAAGCTGCCGCGAAAAAAGCGCCCGCCAAGAAAAAAGCCGCTAAAAAGGCTCCGGCCAAGAAAAAAGCCGCCGTGAAAAAAGCGCCTGCTAAGAAAAAAGCTCCAGCCAAGAAAAAAGTCGCTAAGAAAAAAGCTGCTAAAAAGAAATAAATCCGTATGGATTCTTTCTGAAGACAGCCTCGGAAATCCGAGGCTGTTTTTTTGTGGTTCCCCGGTTTTTAATTTCCTTTTGCTTAGGGGGCAGGCTATGCTCCCGCATTTAGAAGAGCGGAGATTCCCCGTATGAAATGTCCCAAATGTGAACATCGCGAAAACAAAGTGATCGATAGCCGGGAGGTCCGCGAGGGCGCGGCCATTCGCCGCCGCCGTCTCTGCCTGAACTGCGGACATCGCTTCACCACCTACGAAGAGGTGTTGCGCTCCGCCTTGCAGGTCATTAAACGGGATGGTCGCCGGGAAGTTCTTGTGCGCGAAAAACTGATGCAGAGTTTGGTGATTGCCTGTCAGAAACGTCCGATCAGTGTTCAGCAGATTGAGCAGATGACCAACACGATCATCACGGAAGTTGAAGCGGAGTATGAACGGGAAGTTCCTTCCACCGCGATCGGCGCCAAGGTGATGGTGATGCTTGAAAAACTCGATGAAGTGGCATACGTCCGCTTTGCGTCGGTCTACCGGCGCTTCAAAGATGTGAACCAGTTTATGAACGAAGCGGAACGCTTGATTGGACGCGAATGATCGACCCGTATGCAACCCGTGCACCCTCTGCCCGCCAGCTCTGGTCCGGCTATGTCCAGCATCTTGTTGAGGCGCTGGATTTGCATGAGCGCGAAACAGCTTCCGACGTGTCAGAGAGTCTTGCCGTTTTCTGCGAGCAGCACCCGCATATGCCCGAACACACCCTGTCTCTCTTGATGGCTCGCTCTTTTTGCGTCGCCGGAGATTCTTATGCCGCCGGCCGTGTTCTTCTCCATGATCGCGCACATCGCAGGTATGCCGACTCCTGGCTCGAGGTTCTCTCCGTTAAATATCCGTTTCCCGAACTCTACCCGCTGTTCAGCTCGCGCGCTCTGCGCCCGCTGCGCCTTCAAACCGTTGGTCGGGAAGCCACCTGGGTGCTCGACCTCGGGAAAATAAATCTGTCGGAAGCCGACCGGCATGAAATGATTCTGTGGCGGACCCTGCGCGTGCTGACGGAAAGCGCTTCCAATGTTTGGAAGTCTGTGCCGCCAAAGGCGGTAAAGCCGGATGGCTGCGGCACGTTGGTCGTCAAAGGTCTTCCGCATTTGGCCTCTTTCATCCGGCCGCGCGCCGGTCGCATCGCGCCGCAGATGATCGACTATCTTCAGGATGTTCTCAGCCGTTGCGCCGAACGCAACGGCTGGTCCTCGACGCCCTCCGTTCTGCTGCTCGATCTGTAGAAAACCGCCTGCAGGCGGTTCCCGATATTTGTTGTTGGAGATTCGTTATGGGTCTTTAAGATGGTGCGATGTCGACATTGAGAATGATCGGTCCCGAATAACGAATAACCAACAATGAATAACATGACCGCCGCCCCCTTAAATTTTAAAGCACGTTTGGCGTCGTTGAGGAAGACCACCCCTGTTCTTGGCGCAGGTTTGTCGGGCGGGCTTCTTATTCTGAGTTTTCCGCCTCATGGAATCGGCGTGTTCGGCTGGGTCGCACTGGTGCCGCTCATTCTCGCCTGTTCGAATGCCGCGCCGCGCCGCGCCGCGTTTATCGGCTGGCTCGCCGGCGCGGTTTTTTTTGTCGGCAGTCTCTACTGGCTGCGCCACGTCACCTGGGCGGGCTATCTGGCGCTGGCGGCCTACTGCGCGCTCTACTTTATTCCCTTCGCGCTGTTGGTCGCGCTGCGGCCCGGCGGGTGGCGCGGCATGGCCCGAATGAAAAACCTCGGATGGATGGTTGCGCTCGCCGCCGTATGGGCCGCATCGGAATATCTGCGCGCCACACTGATCACCGGCTTCCCCTGGAATCTGCTGGGCGTCAGTCAGTACAACCAAATTTCGTTGATTCAGATTGCGGAGCTGGGCGGGGTCTACCTGCTGTCGGCGCTCATGATTTTGGTTAATGCCGGGATTGCGGTGACGATTCTGCAATACACCTCCGGTCTGCGCCGCGCTGGCTATAAAATACACGTCGAGTTTATGACCGTCCTGTTTGTGCTGGCGGCGGCCTCCTCCTTTGGGTTGCGCATTCTGCTGGCGCCCGAAGCGCTGGCGGAGCCGATTCGCGCCGCGCTCATTCAGCTTAATATTCCAGAGGTCGGAAACTGGGAACTCGCCGACCCCGAGTTGATTTATCAGCGCCTTGAGCAGCTCACAGAACTCACGACGCATGCACTCGATCTGGATCTGATTATCTGGCCCGAAACCGCGCTGCCCGACTTCGTCCGCTATAGCCCCCGTTCCGCCGCACTGGTTCAGCGTTTTGCCGCCGCGGGTGTTCCGCTACTTGTCGGCAGTATGGATATGGATTGGCTGGCCGACGGCGGACAGAACTACTACAACGCCTCCATGCTCTTCAATACGCGCGGTCAACTGCTCGGCTCTTACCGCAAACAGCACCTGGTCCTGTTCGGCGAATACATTCCGTTCGAAGAAAAAATTCCGCTGATCAATGCGCTCACGCCTATTAACTCGAGCTTCCAGTCCGGCAAAGAAACAACCCTGCTCCGTCTGCCCGACGACGAGCGGCCGTTCTCGGTTCTGATCTGCTTTGAAGATACGCTACCATATCTCGCGCGCCGCGCCGCGCGCGCCGGCGCAACCTGGCTCGTCAACCAGACCAACGACTCGTGGTTCGATCCGGACTGCGGCTCGGTTCAGCATCTGGCGCATGCCGTCTTTCGAACCGTCGAAACCCGGCTGCCGCTGCTGCGCTGTACCAACACCGGAGTCACTTGCGCCATCGACGCCAAAGGGAACATCACGCAGACGCTCGCCCCGCGCACAGAAGGATTTCAGACGGTGGCGGTGACTCCAGCGGACCCCGACCGCCCCCTCACCTTCTACACCCGTCATGGCGACCGTTTCGCGCAGGCTTGCCTGCTCGGCAGTGTTGCGCTATTTATCTCCCTCTGCTTTACACCCCGAAAGAAACCCAATGCTTGAAGAACTGAAAGAGAAAATCGCCGCTGTCCGTGACCGCCTGAATGAAATGAGTGGGTATCTCGGTATCGTGGAAAAACGTGCCGCGCTCGAAAAACTCGAAACAGAAGCCGCCGCGCCCGATTTCTGGAACGATCAGACCGCCGCCAACGCCAATATTGCCGCCACCAAAATTTTAAAAACGGGCATCGATCCTTTCGAAAATGTTGAATCGCTTCTCGAGGATGCCGAAATGATGCTCGAGCTCGCTGAAGCCGAGGATGAGGCAGGGCAGGAGCAGGCCGCCAAAGAAATTGAACAGATGCTCGCGGGGTGCGAAAAAAGTTTCCAAACATTGGAAATGCAGTCGCTGCTCGGCGGTCCGCTCGATTCCAAAAATGCCTACCTCACCCTGCACGCCGGCGCGGGCGGCACTGAGTCCTGCGACTGGGCCGACATTCTTTATCGCATGTACACCCGCTACGCCGAGCGCCACGGATTCAAAGTGGATGTGATGGACTACCAGGCTGGGGAGGAGGCCGGCATCAAGTCTGTTTCGTTCCAGATTTCCGGTGACTACGCCTACGGCTACCTCAAAGGCGAGCGCGGCGTCCACCGTCTCGTGCGCATCAGCCCCTTCGACTCCGCCTCGCGCCGCCACACCTCCTTCGTCGCGCTCGATGTCACCGCCGAACTCGATGACGACATCGACGTGGAAATTCCAGAAAGCGACCTGCGCATCGACACCTACCGCGCGCAGGGCGCCGGGGGTCAGCACGTCAACACCACCGACTCCGCCGTCCGCATTGTCCATCTGCCGACCGGCATTGTCGTCCAGTGTCAGGCCGAACGCTCGCAGCACAAAAACCGGGCCAAAGCCCTGAAGGTGCTCAAAGCCAAAGTCTACGAGCACGAGCTCGATAAACAGCGCAAAGCCGCTGAAAAATTTTACGGGGACAAAGGGGAAATCGCCTGGGGCTCCCAGATCCGCTCCTACGTCATGCAGCCCTATACCATGGTGAACGATCATCGCACCGAGGAAAAAGTGGGCAACGTGCAGGCCGTCATCGATGGCAAAATCGACCCCTTCATCGAAGCCTATCTCAAAATGAAGCAGAGGGAAGAGGCGTAATGGATTACAGGATTGTTGGATAATTGGAGGTCGGGATGAAAGAAGAGCGGAAAGGGGTCATGCGCGGATACAAAAAACTGCGCGTGCGGCAGGATACCAAAACACTTTTTGTTCTAACCTGGAAGGTGTTTAAAAAATTACCGTATGAGGTTGCCCGACTCAAAAGCCAGCAACTCGCCTCAATCGACTCGGTTCATCGGAATATCGCAGAGGGATATTGTCGTCGGTCCCTGAAAGAATACATACAGCACCTGAATTACGTTTTTAGTCAAAGAAAGCAATGTTGCTTACACAACGGCCACTGATATAACCTCTCCCCAATAATCCCTTAATCCCATTATCCAGTAATCCAAATTTAAAATGAACATCCTCGACGAGATTATTGCCAACAAGCGCATCGAGATTGAGCAGCCCGGCTATTTCCAAACCTTGGAAACCGTGGTCGAAAATCTTCCGCACGCCGGAGGCTCCTGCGACGGCTGTGACGGCAAACCGGCCCGCAGCGAAACACCCGACTTCATCAAAGCGCTTACATCCGTTCCAATGGGATTGATCGCCGAGGTCAAGCGACAGTCGCCCTCTGCTGGCCCGATCCGCGTTCCGTTTGAGCCCGCCGGAATTGCCAAAGCCTACGCCGCCGCCGGCGCGCAGGCCATCTCCTGCCTGATGGACAATAAATATTTCGGCGGCGGCGAAGCGCAGTGGAGCGAAGTCCGCGCGGCAACAACGCTACCCATGCTCTACAAAGAATTCGTCATCGATCCGCGTCAGATCTTCCACGCCGAAGCGCTCGGCGCCTCCGCGGTGCTGATGATTGTCGCCGCGCTCACGAATTCGGAACTGATCTCGTTCATTCAATTGATCGAAGCCTCCGGCATGACGCCATTGGTTGAAGTGCATACTGCAGAGGAAATGAAGCGCGCGGTGGCGGCAAAGGCCAAATGCATCGGCATCAACAACCGCAACTTGAAGACCTTCGAGACAAAAATCGAAACCACACTGGCCTTGCGCGAGCTCGCACCCGCCGACTGCACCCTCATCAGCGAAAGCGGCATCCGCACCGCCGGGGACATCAAAACCCTCCAGGAAGCCGGTATCGCCGCCGTTCTCGTCGGCGAAAGCCTCCTCCGCCAGCCTGACCTGAATGAGGCTGTGAAAAACCTGATGAAATTTGCATAAATTCATCTTGAATTAAAAAGCGGTCTGTCTATTCTCTTCGTTTCTTTGGTGGGGGTGTAGCTCAATTGGTTAGAGCACCAGCCTGTCACGCTGGGGGTTGCGAGTTCGAGTCTCGTCATCCTCGCCACCTTTTTGAGGGGTTTGCTAATCGCAAGCCCCTTTTTCTTTGCCTCGTTGGCGCGCGAACAGACACGCGACACGGGAACAAGGGGCTGAGCGATTCTTCTATTCATAGACCCGCTAATCCAGTATTCCACTTATCCTATGGACGTGTTGATTTATCCTCTGTTGGTGCTGGCCGGCTTTTGCGCCGGGTTCATTAACACATTGGCCGCCGCCGGATCGGTGATTTCGCTGGCGGTGCTGAATTTGGCGGGGCTTCCGCTCGATGTGGCCAACGGAACGAACCGCGTGGCGATTCTTTGTCAGGCGGCGGTCGGAGTCGGCCGGTTCCGAAAACAGGGTAAGCTGGAGATCCGTCCGCATATCGGCATTATTCTGCCGGCGGTGGTTGGCGGAATTCTCGGCGCGCTGATTGCCGGACAGGTGAGCAGTATGGTGCTGCGCCGCTCCATCGGGGTCTGCATGGCGCTGACGCTAATTCCTCTTTTTCTCAAACCGAGCCGTTGGCTTGAAGGCAATCCGGAGCGGGAAAAGAAAAAAGCGGGTCTGGTTCAAATGGTTACCTTTTTTCTGATCGGCATCTATGGCGGTTATGTTCAGCTCGGGGTGGGTGTGTTTCTGCTGACCGCGCTGGTGCTGGCGACAGGACTGGACCTGGTACGCGCCAACGCGGTGAAGCTGCTGATTGCTCTCTGTTACATCGTGCCGGCGCTGGCGATTTTTGTGATGAACGACCTGGTGCGCTGGGATCTGGGGCTGACGCTTGCCTGCGGCAATATGCTCGGCGCATGGACGGCAACGCATGAGGCCGCCCAGCGCGGCACGCCGTTCATTCGCTGGCTGCTCATCATCGTCGTGATTGCCTCGGCGATCCGCTATCTGGTTTTTTAACGGGATACGCGATTCAAGAATGGGGTATTTCGGGAATTCGTTATTCCGATTCAGATTGCGGCGCAGCCGCAACCGGATCGAGCACCCAGCGTTTGTTAAACCAGAAGTACTGCTCCGGGTGCGCTTGAATTTCCGCGTCGAGCACAGAAATTAATTCCTGCATGATCCGGTGGCGATCTTCGGTTTTGTTTGCCGCGGGGTTTGGAATGATGGGGTCGAATACTTTGGCTTCGTGGCGGGTCCAACCGTTGCGGATGACCACGACCGGCAGAATCGGGCATTTGGCCATCTGTGCGAAGATGGCGGTTCCGGCGCCGAGGCTGGCCGTGCCGTTGAGAAAGGGGACTTTCAGATCCGATTCCCGTGAGCGGACGTCCGGCAGAATGGCGAGCACTTCACCCGCTTTGAGTTTTCGCACGACATTCTGCAGAATGCGCGAGTCGTTGAGAACCACTTCCATGCCGGTGGCGTTGCGCATTTTATTGAGCATCTCATCGGTCAGCGGATTTTTTTGGCGGCGGGCAATTGAAAAGATCGGCAGGCCATCGAGTTTAGCCGCCACGCCGGCGAGGTCCCAGTTGCCCATGTGCGCGGTGGTGAAGATCAGCGGACCAGTTTCGCGGTGGAATTTCTGCACTTGCTCCATTTGCGTATAGAGCGGCATGCGCTTCAGTTGTTCCGGCGTCAGTTTATGAAAACGGGCGGCCTCGATCGCGTTGAAGCAGAGGTTGCGGAAGGAAAGCCAGGCGATTTTTTTGCGCTCGGCGGCGGTGTAGTGGTCGCCGAAAACCTCTTCCAGACGGGAGAGGGCCTTGTCGCGGCGGAAGCGCATCACATAAAAGAAAAACGCCCCGATCAGCCAGCCGACCGCCAGCGCGGCGCGCAGCGGCAGCACATTGACAATGCCGAGCAGTCCGCGAAGCATCGCGTATTCAAAAATATGTTTAGGGCGGTGTTTCATAAAAGAATGGAGTAATGGAATACCGGATTATTGGAGCGTTGGGTAGCACAGAATGGTTTCCAATGCTTGGAACTCACTGCGTGAGGGCGCGGATTATTTTTCCAATGCTTGGAAAAGGCGGGTGCAGGCTCAGCCTGCCCGTTTCTGCCAGCGCCGTTTGGTGGGGGGCTTCAGCAGCGGTTGCTGGCGGGATTCGATGTAAACGCAGTCCTCGCCGAGAAGCTGTTCGAGCTCGTGGCCGAGGTGCTGAGTGGCTTCGACGTACATATCGCGGTGGGTTTTTACGAAAACCTTCTCGCCGCTGTCGAGTAGCACGCAAATTGAGACCGGCGTGATGCCGGGGTTGCGCGCGAGGATGGCCCGCACATCAGCCAGATGTTTTTGAGTAACGGCCGCCTCGGTCAGATGGATGTTCACCTTTTTGGTGTAGCGCATGCCAGCTTCGGCCAGCGGAATAATTTCCGAAACCTGCACTTCCGGTGATTCGCGGAAGTCGAGCGCCAGCTTGGCCCCGACCATGATCGCCTTCCCATCGTCGAGAAAGGGGTCCAGCGCCTGAAAGTCGTCCGGCCAAATGACGGCGTTGATGGTGCCGTCGAGCCCCTCGATGACGAATCGGGCGTAGGGGCGGGGCGGATCTTTTTTGGTGAATACTTTTTGGTACTGGTCAACCATGCCGCCGAGCCGGACGTGGAGATCCTTCTCGCCTTTTTGCACGCGCTCAACATATTCATCGAGTTTGCCGATTCGCTGCAGGGCGAAGGTTTTTAGCGTCCACTCGTGCGCGGCGAGCGGATGACCGGAAACGTAAAAGCCGATCAGTTCTTTTTCGGCGGCGAGCATTTCGTTTTCGTGCCACGGGGCGACATCGGGCAGTTCCTCGTCTCCGACGGTTTTTGCCGCGGTTCCACCCATCATGTCAAACATGCTGCCCTGTCCGCTGTCGCGGTCTTTTTGCGCCTCGGCGGCACGGCCGAGCGCGATGTCAACGCCTTCGAACAGGCGGGCGCGGTGAATGTTGGTAAAGTCGAACGCACCGCATTTGATGAGGCTTTCGAGCGCTTTCCGGTTGAAGGACTTTGAATCGACGCGGCTGCAGAAGTCGATCAGCCCTTTAAACGGGCCGTTGGCATCGCGTTCGCTGACGAGCGCTTCGACTGCGCCGCCGCCGACTCCTTTGATCCCGGTCATGCCGAAGTGAACGGCCCCGTCGGTCGGCCGGAAGCGGGCGATGGATTCGTTGACGCTCGGCGGGCGGATTTCGAGGCCCATTTCGCGGGTTTCCGCCAGCACGGAGGCGAGCTTGTCGGGGTTGCCCATTTCCGCGGAGAGCAGGGCGGCCATAAATTCTTCAGGATAGTGCGCCTTGAGGTAGGCGGTCTGGAAGGAGATGAAGCCGTAGGCGGTCGAGTGCGATTTGTTAAAACCGTACTCCGCGAATTTGGCGATGTTGTCGAAAATTTTGTTGGCGAGTTTGGCGGCAATATTGTTGGCGGTTTTGCAGCCATCCACAAACTTTCCGCGCTGTTCGTCCATCACCTCTTTTTTCTTTTTACCCATGGCGCGGCGCAGGATATCCCCTTCGCCCAGCGAGAAGCCGGCGAGGTCGCGCGCGGCCTGCTGAATCTGTTCCTGATAGACAATGATGCCGTTGGTCTCTTTTAGAATGGGCTCGAGAACCGGGTGGTCGTAGACCACTTTTTCCTGGCCGTGCTTGCGTTTGTTGTAGGTCGGGATGAACTGCATCGGGCCCGGACGGTAAAGTGCGAGTACGGCGATGATATCCTCAAAGCAGTCGGGATTCATCTGGCGCAGGGTGTCGCGCATGCCGGGACTTTCCAGCTGAAACACGCCGGCGGTGTCGCCTTTGCAGAACAGCTCGAAGGTTTTTGCGTCGTCGAGCGGCAGCCCCATCGGATCGAGTTTGATGCCATGGTTGCGCTCGATATGCTCAATGGCCTCCTGAATGATCGTCAGGTTCTTGAGGCCGAGAAAGTCCATCTTGAGCAGGCCGATTTCCTCGGTCGGCCCTTTTTCGAATTGGACGACGATCATGCCCTCTTTGCGCTCTTTGGTGAGCGGAATAATATCGATGAGCGGTTTTTCACCGATCACCACTCCGGCGGCGTGCATGCCGGTATGGCGCGGCAATCCCTCGAGCCGCGGCGCGTATTTCATGATCTTCCGCGCGGTTTCATCGCTTTTGCAGGCGCGCGCGAAGTCCGGGCTCTCCTTCTGCGCGGTCTGCAGGTTTTTGGTCATGTCCGGAATCATCTTGGCGATGCGGTCGCACTCGGAAAGCGGCAGGTTGAGCACGCGCCCGATGTCGCGCATCAGCGTTTTGGCGCCGAGCGTTCCGAAGGTGATGATCTGCGCCACGCAGTCCTCGCCATATTTATCGCGCACGTACTGAATCACGTCCTGACGGCGGGTGGGGCAGAAATCGATATCGAAGTCGGGCGGGGAGACGCGGTCCGGATTGAGGAACCGCTCAAAAATCAGGTTGTACTTCAGCGGGTCGATGGCGGTGATGCCCAGCGCGTAGGCCAGAATGGAGCCGGCACCCGATCCGCGGCCCGGGCCGACCGGAATGCCGTTGTCTTTGGCCCATTGGATAAAGTCGGCCACCACCAGGAAGTAGTTGACGTAATGGGTCTGTTTGATGATGCGGACTTCGTACTCGTACTGCGCCTTCACCTTTTCGCCGAGCGCATCGACCGGGTTGTCAAAGTCGTCCAGCTTGTAGAGCTTCTCGAGCCCGCGTTTACCGATTTCCATTAGATGGTCTTCTTTGGAAACGCCTTCGGGCAGCGGGAAAAAGGTCGGGAAATGCAGGCGCTCGGCAGGCAGATCGAACTCGAACTCCACATTGCAGCGCCGGGCGATTTCAACCGTATTGGTCAGCGCCTCCGGTTGATGGGGGAAGAGCTGCTGCATCTCCGCGCCGCTTTTCATATAGAACTGGTCGCCGGAGTAGCGCATCCGGTTCTCGTCGGATAAGAGGTGGCCCTGCTGCAGGCAGATGAGCACATCGTGCGCCTCGTGGTCGGCCTGCTTGATGTAGTGCACATCGTTGGTGGCCACCAGCGGCAGGCCAGTGATCTTCGCCACCTCCAGCAGATGCTTATTGGCCTGCTTCTGCTCCGTCATGCCGTGATCCTGCAACTCGAGATAGAAATTGTTCGGGCCGAGAATTTCGGAATATTCATTGGCCAGCTCAACCGCTTTGTCGACTGCGCCCTCGGCGGCGGCCTCGGTCACCTCGCCCTTCAGACAGGCCGACAGCCCGATCAGCCCGCCGGTGTATTTTCGAAGCAGGGCCTTATCGATACGCGGTTTGTAGTAGAAGCCCTCCAGATGGCTGAGCGAAACCAGATGCATCAGATTGCGGTAGCCCTCGTTATTCTCGGCCAGCAGCACCAGATGCATATTGTCAGCCTGCGAGGATTTTTCGTCCATCCCGTTGCGGGCGACATACATCTCGCAGCCGATGATCGGCTTGATGCCTTCTTTATAGGCTTTTTTGTAGAAATCGACCGCGCCGTAGAGATTGCCGTGGTCGGTAATCGCCACATACTCCTGCCCCAGCGCTTTGGCGGTCTCCATCACCTCGCCCACCTTACAGGTGCTGTCGAGCAGGCTGTATTGTGTGTGGAAATGAAGATGGCAGAACGGGATGTTCTTCACGAGACTCTCCCGATGCGGGATGCGGGATGCGGGATGCGGGAACATCTTTTCTCGAATCCCGTATCATGGATCTCGTATCTTCCCTGCCTTATCACAGGGGGGCGGAATAATAAAAGCGTCATATTGTTTCTCGGAAATTATCGCAGTAGAAACGTCATTCTACCCATTCGCCCGCGCGGAAAAAGACCGAACTTTTCCAATGCTTGGAAAATCCGCCGCCGATTTTTCCAACCCTTGGAAAACCAACCACTTCCGCATCGAACTTTTTCCCAAAGGTTGGAAATTTTATGGGTGCAGGTTTTTAATCCCGATCATTCGGGGCTCAGCCTGCTTCCAAGGGTTGGACGCCGGAGCTCGCGTTTAGAAGGTTCCAGTGGGCCCCATGAAATAGGGTGCCGAGGTAGCTCGCATCGTAAAGTAACCACCGTTTCTGCTAGCAGGCGCGCATGACCACGGCCAATTCGTCGGATAGATTCGGGTTTTCCAGACGGAACGTCTTGCGCTCCTTCAAGCGCAGGCGTGCCACCAGATCGCCATACTGCTCTTCGAAAAGGCGATCCAAGGCGCCGTTTTCAATGATGCGATCCAGCCCCTCTTCGATCCGCTTCGCTAATTCAGGCTGGTCCGGGTTGACGTAAAACAGCAGCGGGAAAGGATAATAGATCAACAGGGAGGCCTCAAGATTCAGACCTCCCACCGGAAACGCTCGCGCCTCGAACGCTTCCTCAATCTCGTTGGCGCCAAGAGTCACATAGTCGAATTCACCTGACTTCAGCCGGTCGAACAGTTCGTCATAGGTTCCTCCTTCCACAACGGTATACCCATTGAAGCGGAACAGGTCGGCATCGGCCCAGCTAAACGGAATCCCCAAGGCCAGCTTCTGCATTTGACTGGCCGTGTCGACTTGTGCGAATCGGGGCAAATCGTTTTCGCGAACGATCAGCAGGCGATAGCCAAGCAATCCCTTCATGAGCGGGGTGTTAATGACAATCTTGCGCTCGTTGGCCAGCTTTGGGTTGCCCGCAACCGTCGCGAACAGATCAAACCCTTTGGATCGAAACACACTCGCTTCCCCTTCGATCGTGGGGAAATCCGTACAATCACTCTCTAGCGTCCAGGCGCCAAATTCCTGTTCGGTAGCCGCCAAAGCGGCCTCCAGAATCTGGAGTTCATACACTTGCCGCGCATTCGATTTGTTTCCGTTCCAAAAGTTTATTTTCATATTGAATCACCTAGTGTTGAAGCAGCTCGTAGAGGTTGCGGTAATAGCCGTCGCGGGCCATGAGTTCGTTGTGGGTGCCGGAGTCGATCAGCTCGCCGTGGCGCATGACCAGGATGCGGTCGGCATTGCGGATGGTCGAAAGCCGATGCGCGATGACGATGCTGGTGCGGTTTTTGATCAGCTTGCTGAGTGCGTCCTGAATGAGCAGCTCGGTGGCGGTGTCGATGCTCGCCGTGGCCTCGTCGAGCACGAAGAGCAGGGCGGGATTCTGGGCGAGGGCGCGCGCCATGGCCAGCAGCTGCTTCTGGCCGAGCGAGAGCCCGCCGCCGCGTTCGTTAAGCTCCGTGTCGTAGCCTTTCGGCAGGTTGCGGATAAAGGAGTCCGCATTGACCGCTTGCGCGGCGCGGATCATGTCGTCGCGGGTCAGGTCGGGGTTGAGTAGCGAGATGTTGTCGGCCACCGTCGCGGCGAAGATGAACGGATCTTGAAAGACGGTTCCGATGCATTTGCGCAGATCTTCTTTGCGGAAGGCTCGGATATCGATGCCGCCGATGGTGATGCGGCCCGTCTGCACATCGTAGAAGCGGCCGATCAGATTAATGAGGGTGCTTTTGCCCGCGCCGGTCGCGCCGACGACCGCCAGCACCTGTCCCGGTTCGACGGTAAAACTGATGTTTTTAAGGACGGGATTGTTTTCGGTGTAAGCGAACGAGACGCTCTCGAAGGCGATGGTTCCGTCAAGTTGATCCGCGGGCACCGGGGAGGCGGGGTCTGTAATTTCCTCTGGCGTATCCATCAGCGCGAAGAGCCGTTCAGCGGAGGCCATGGCAACCTGAAAGGAGCCGGCTTTATCGGAGAGCGAGCCGAGCGGACCGAAGAAGTCGCGGATGTAGGCGATGAAGGCGATCAGCGCCCCGACGGTCAGCGGGTTGCCGCCCGTCAGCAGCCAGAAGCCGCCGGCCGCGAGAATGATGGCGACGGTGACGGCCTGTCCGGTTTCGATGACGGGGAAGTAGATGCTGAACCAGCGGACTTCTTCGAAGTAGGCCTGCCGCAGGTCGTCGTTGCGCCCGTCGAATTCTTTGCGGGCGGCGGGTTCGCGGTTGAACAGCTGAATGGTGGTGATGCCGGTGATGTCCTCCTGCGTCAGCGCATTGAGCGCGGCCTGCCGCTTGCGGATCATCCGGTTGGCGTTGCGCAGCTTGTGGTTCACCAGAAAGAGCAGGGCGAACAGCGGCGGGAGCAGCACGCAGAGCACCGCCGCGAGACGCGGGCTGATGAAAAACATGTAGCCCATGATGCCGAAAAGCATAAACAGATCGGCCACCGTTCCGGCGACGCCTTCGGTGACGAACGCCTGCAGGCGTTCAATGTCGGAGGTGACGCGGGTGAGCAGGGTGCCGACCGGTGTGCGGTCGAACCACGCCTGCTGCATGCGCAGCGCTTTACGGAAGACATCGACGCGCAGGTCGTAGACAATCTGCTGTCCGATCCATGCGGTGAGCAGTCCCTGCGCGTAGCGCAAGAGATATCCAATGATGGCAATGCCCAGATAGGTGAGGCTGATCTGACCGAGCAGATCGATCCGGGTTGCGGCCGGGGCGGCGGTGTCGAGCAGGCAGCGGTCGATCAGGTGTTTGATCAGCACCGGCAGATAGTTGACGGAGGCGGAGACCGCCAGCACCAGTATCAGCGTTAGAATCAACCACGGCCAGTACGGCAGGGCATAGCGCAGCAGGCGCCCGGCCAGTCCGCGTTTTGGAGCAGGCGCGCTCATTCGTCCTCCTCCAGCCGCTGCTGAATCTGTTGCAGAGTGTTCAGTTCCGAGTAGTACCCGGGTTGCGCAATCAGCTCGTCGTGGGTGCCGCGTTGCGTGATGCGCCCCGCTTCAATCACAATGATTTCGTCGGTGTAGCGTAGCGTCGAAATACGGTGACTGACAAACAGGCAGGTGCGGTCCTGCATCACGGGTTGCAGTTTCTGCATAATGGAGGCTTCGGTGTGCGTATCGACCGCCGAGAGGACATCGTCGAGAATCAGAATCTGCGGGCGGCGGGCGACGGCGCGGCTGATGGAGGCGCGCTGGCGCTGTCCGCCGGAGAGGGTTACGCCGCGCTCGCCGAGTATCGTCTGGTAGCCGTCTGGAAATCCGTCGACCTCGGCCCGCAGGTGGGCGACATCCGCCGCCCAGGGGATGACGGACTCGTCCGGCTTATCCAGACCGAACGCGATGTTGTCTTCCAGGGTTTGGGAAAAGAGAACCGGTTCCTGTTCGGCAAAGCCGATGTGGCGGCGCAGCACGTCGAGCGGAATGGTTTGGGTCGGATGCCCGCCGACGAACAGTTCGCCGGCGGTCGGGTCGGTCAGGCGCGCGGCCATCGAGACCAGCAGGGTTTTGCCGCTGCCGGTCGGGCCGGTGATGCCGAGGGTTTTGCCGGCGGGAACCTGCAGGTTGATGTCGTGTAGCAACGGCGTGCCGCCGATGGCAAGCGAGACATCCCGCCAGTCGAGCGCGCCGTCCAGATGCTGGATAGACGGATCGGTCTGCTCCGTGTCGGCAATCTGCGGTTCGCTCTCAAAGAGCTCCTTAATTCGCTGCCAGCTGACTCGGCCGCGCTGGACGAGGCCGAGCATCCAGCTCAGCGAAAGCAGCGGCCATTGCAGGTAGAGCAGATATTGCAGGAACTGGACGACCACCCCGACGCTCAGGGTTCCGGCGACCACCTGCCGCCCGCCGAAATAGAGCAGCATCAGCGTGCCGAGACTGAACCAGAAAGCCATCAGCGGCCAAAGGAACTGGCGGATCGCCTGCAACCGGATCTCCTTGCTTGCCAGATCGCGGCTCGCCGCTTCAAACCGTCCGTTGCGCCGCGGTTCGAGCGCGAAGCCTTTGATGCAGCGGATTCCGGCAAAACTCTCCTGCGCGAAGTTCGATAGTTCGGACACCTGCTCTTGAAGCTCCTTCTGGCGGCGGCGCATTGCATTGAAAATCAGAAAGAAGAAAAAGCCGACCGGCAGGTAGAGTCCGAAAATCAGCAGCGCCAGTTTCGGCGCGATCCACGCCATGACAATCGAGGCGAACAGCAGCGCGATGAGGGTTCGGGTGCCCTGCAGAAAGCCCTGGCCGATGGCGTTGCGCACGACGGTGAGATCCGACGACATACGGGTCATCAGATCGCCGGTGCGCTCGCCACGGAAATAGTCGAGGTCGAGACGGGTCAGATGGTCGAACAGGTCGCGGCGCACATCGTATTCCACTTGATGCGACATTTTTTGCGGCAGACGGCGCAGCTGCCGCGAGAACCAGGTGGCCAACCCCGCCAGCGCCAGATAGATCAGCACATAACGGGTCAGCTCGTCGCGTGTCAGCGTGTTTTCGGTCAGCCCGTCGATCCCCAGCCGCATGATGTACGGCATGGTGAGATTGATTCCCACCGTGGTCAGCGCGCACAGCACCGTCAGCGCAATACTGCGTTTGTGCTGCGCGAGATAGTGTTTCAGACTGACGGGTGGTTTGTTCAAGCCGTCAAAATTAAAGCCTCCGCCCTGAAATACAAGCGCAGACGATGGAGTTTCCAATCTTTGGAAATAAAAAAGAAGCCGCCATGCTATGGCTTCCAACCTTTGGTAAAACAGAGTATGTTTTTTTGATGATTGGAAAACCCCAACAGGTCTGGAGTTGCCGCGGGCGGGAAGTCGATTGCGAGGCCCGTCCGCTGGTGATGGGCATCCTGAATGCGACGCCCGATTCCTTTTCCGACGGCGGAAAGTTCCAAGGTTTGGAAAAAGCGGTGGAGCGCGCGCTGCAGATGGTCCAAGAGGGCGCGGACATTATCGATATCGGCGGCGAATCGACCCGTCCCGGCGCGGAACCCGTCCAGGCATCGGAAGAAATTGCGCGCACGGTTCCAATCATTGGAAAACTCCGCGAACAATCCGACGTTTTGATTTCGATAGATACCCAAAAGGCGGCGGTGGCGCGTGCGGCCATTGCGGCCGGCGCGGATATTATCAACGATGTATCGGCGCTGGGCGATCCGGAGATGGCGGCGGTCGCCGCCGAGACCGGCGCGGGGCTGGTGCTGATGCACATGCAGGGAACGCCGGAAACCATGCAGAACGATCCGCGCTACGCCGATGTGGTTTCCACGGTGCGGAGCTTTTTAGAGGAGCGCCTGGCACGTGCGGTTGCGAAGGGCGTTTCGCCCCTGCAGATTGCGTTCGATCCCGGCATCGGGTTTGGCAAAACCGATGAGCACAATCTGGCACTGCTCAACGGGATCGATAAGCTGGCGCTGGCGGGTCGGCCGGTGCTGATCGGCGTGAGCCGGAAGAGTCTGTTCGGGCGGCTGCTCGGACGGGAAATCGACGACCGGCTGGCGGGGTCGCTGGCGGCGGCGGTTTTCTCGGTGATGCGCGGCGCCCGCATTTTGCGGGTGCATGATGTAAAGGAATCTTGCGATGCCGTGAAGCTTGTGGATACACTGCGCCTTCAAGGATTGCACGAATGAATTGGTTAAACAGCATAGAAAATCCCGGCTGGACCGGAGGGCTCGAGATTTTAATTCTCGCGACGGCGTTCTATTTTCTGCTCAGGTTTTTTCGCGGTACGCGCGGCTCCGCCATTCTGACCGGCGTGGTCATTCTGTTTGTTGCGCTGATCGGGGTGACAAAATTTTCCAACCTGCCGGTGCTTAATTTCCTGCTACAGAAGCTAATGGCCTTTCTGGCATTGGCGCTAGTGGTGATCTTCCAGCCGGAAATCCGCCGGGCGCTGGCGCGGATCGGGAGGCAGGATAACTTTATGGTGTCCAAGTCGCGTAAAGCACTGGCCGACCCGATCACCGATGCGGTGCAGCTGATGGCGGCCCGCAAAATCGGCGCGCTGATTGCGATTGAACGCGAGGTGGAGACAAAGGGCATCCAGGATACGGGTACGCCGCTTCACAGCGAAGTGACCGCCGAGCTGTTAACCGCTATTTTTTATCCCGGCACCCCCTTGCACGACGGCGGGGTGATCATCAGCGAGGATCGCATCGCCGCCGCCGGTTGCGTGTTTCCGCTGACGCAGAACGACGAGATCGCCCGCAACCTGGGAACCCGCCACCGTGCGGCGATCGGGATGACAGAGGAGTCCGACACCATTGTGATCGTGGTTTCCGAGGAGACCGGGGTGATTTCTATTGCCTATAACGGCCGGCTGAAGCGTGGCTTCGATGGGGCGCACCTGCGCCGGATTCTTTCAAGATTCCTGGGCCGCGAAACGAGTGGACTCCGGAATATGACCCGCCGGCAAAACTCCGGGCGCGGGCAGATGGCTTTTATTTTCGGGGAGGACTCCGGTGAGCGATAAGATGAAGCGTAATGTCCAGCGGCTGGTCAGTTCTAATCTGGCCCCTTTGTGGGGAACGGTGAGCCGCAACTGGACCATCAAGCTGGTCTGCCTGTTGCTGGCGTTTGCCGTTTGGCAGGGGATCCGTGAAAGCACCAGCTACGAGGTGGTGGTGTCCGATGTGCCGGTGGCGATTACGGCGGGGGCCGGGCTTGCGGTGCTCGATCAGTCGACCGATGTGGTGAGCATCCGCTTCCGCGGTTCGCGGGACGACATTCGTTTTCTCAGCCGCGATCAGGTTGCGCTCGAAATGGATATTTCAGATCGGACCGACCGGTTGCGGCAGACCGTTAAGTTCACGCCGCGCTATGTGAAAGCGCCGTCCCGCGCGCACGCGGTTGTTTTTAATCCACCGGAGATCACCGTGACGATCGACCGTGAGGTGGAGCGCGATCTGCCGGTGAAGGTGGCGCTGGAGGGGATGCTTCCTGAGGGGATTCAGATTGAGAAGGTGGTGTGTGTGCCTGCCGTAGTTCGTGTTCACGGTGCGGAACGCAGGCTGCTCGATCTCGAACAGGTTCATACGGTTCCGGTCAGTCTGGACGGACGCTATAACTCATTTAAAACCCATGTGAATATTGCAGCAAGCGGGCAGCCCTGGGAGTCCGATCCCGACCGGGTGTCGGTGGAGCTTTCCTTGGTGGAACGGTTCGTGACCCGCCGGGTTGAAAAAAATCTGGTTCGGCCGCTGTTGGCATCGGATGATACACGGGTGGTTCGAATCCGCCCCGAACGGGTGGATGTGGTGCTGAAAGGCAGTCCGCAGCGGATCGAAAAGTTGAACGTGCGGGATGTGTACACCTATATCGACTGCACTGAACTGACTGAACCGACAGACTATGAAGTGCCGGTGCGTGTGGATATCCCGACGGGTGTTCAGGTTGAAAAAATTGAACCGTCCGTGGTGCAGGTGACGGTTAAAACCATGTGAGTTTTATGATGCGATACATTTTGTTTATTTTGCTGGGGATGAGTTTAGCCTGGTCGGCGGCGGCGCAGGAGCTGTTGAATGTTTCATCCGCCGATGATGCGCCGCAGAGCCTGACCGAGGAGGACTCCGGGCCAAGCATCGGGGTTGATCAGATTCAGGATGAGGATGCCGCGATGCCGGTGAACATCACGACCAATCGCTTTGAGGAGTTGGCCAAGGACGAAGAAGAAGCCGCCGAAACCAACGAGGTGCAACGCGTCAATGTCGGGTTTTTAATGTCTGTCGGAGTGGAGTATACCGATGAGGGGGAGTATGAAGAGGCCGAGAAAGCGTATTTGAGGGCGCTTGAGGTGGATGCCGAGAACGAAGACCTTCTCTTCCGGCTGGGAACGCTCTACGTCAGAATGAAACGGTATAAGGATGCCGTTGAGGTGTTTCACGGGCTCGCTGAACGGTTTCCCAACAACCCCAAGGTGCACAACAATCTGGCCTGGTGTTATGCCGCGGGGTCCGGCGTTAAGAACATGAAGCTGGCGCTACGTCACGCCCGTGAGGCCATTCTGGGCGGCCCGGCCTTCCCCTCTGCGTGGAACACATTGGCAGAGGCGTATTACCTGGCGGGGGATTATGAGAAGGCGCTCCGTTCCGCTGAGCATGCGCTAGAGCTTTTTCAGGGAACGAATCCCGAGGAAGAAAAAATACGAGCGTTTCAGATGCAGATTTCAAAAATTCGTCGCGCGCAAGAGGCCTTGAAGATCCTTGAGGGGCGCGACGAAGATGAATAATCAGTCCCAAATACTTTTTTTTATCGTCGGCATGAAATCGTCTTCAAACGGATTTTCGGTATGAGTCGGTAATGTCCGACGAACTCTCTTAGACGGCGCCGGCGTTTCGGAGTTCGGGGTCGTCCAAGAGGGGCTCAGGCTGGAGGGCGCCGGCGTCTGCGTTTTTCCGAACGGTCGAGACCGCTCTGGAAACGTCCCTTGAGCGGTCGATCTTGACCGCCAGGAGCCGGGCAGGGCGGACGGCGAATCAGGGGCAGAGCGCAAGGTGTCCGGTGTCGGCGTTTGAGAGCGGGTGTAGGTGGAGTTGGAGTCTTTTGGCGAGGCCTGCCGGGTCGCCGGCGTGACCGGGCCGCTTGAATACATGCTTGGTAGGGTGTCGTTATCCCCTTTCAACGGGTTGTATGGGGTGATCGACCTGTCTGGCACCTCGCCCCGCAGTCGCTGATCAAACGCTGCCCGTCCATCTGCCTGTTCCATTTTTTCTAGCTTGATGTTGTTTTGCCGGAGCAGCTCCATTGTAATCCATGAATCTTCATCCCCTTCAGATGAGTTGTTTTTTGAGGCGGCGTCATCGAGCAGGGCGGGGGTCAACCAGTTAACAGGTTCTTCCTGCGCAGGACGCGGCATATAGGGGCTCAGGGAAACTGGTCCCGCAAGTACGGATGATGCCTGATCCAGCTTTTTATCCATTGCCCGAAGTTTTGCATCCAGCGTCTTTTCCTCATCGGTGGCGGCTTTCGGGACGATGAAACTCTGATTATCCAGAAGCGCCCGGGATGAATACGTACGTTGCGTCGCTTTCGTTTTCAGCGCATTCAGCTTGGCATCCAGCACATCGTCCGCCCCTGCAGAAAGGGCGGATCCCAATGCCAGCGTCACATATAGAATTGCTGTTTGCTTCATAGCCATCGGAACATACGCCTCCGTCTAAGACCCGTCAATCGCACAGTTAGACCCTGCCGGTTGCCATTTGTTCATCTGCCTGCTACCGTTTCCTCCATGTTTCGCACCGCTTATATCCTGCTGTTTATGCTGACCGCCGCGCTGGTTGCGCCTGCTGAAGTGCGCGAATTCCGGATGGATCAGGATCGCCTCTGGCTACGGGCCGCAGGGGAACCGCTGCCCGGGCTGCTGGAGCACTTCGCCACCGCCGGCGTTCAGGTGCAGATTGATCCTGCCGCACAGAAAACCGTTGGCGGGCTCTGGCAGGATGCCGATGTAGAGAAAACACTCGACCTGCTGCTCGCCCCGTACGACTACCGACTCGACTGGCGCCGCGAAACCGGTCCGCTCGGTAGCCGCATTACGCTTACTGGCATCCGCGTCTTCCGCAAAGGCTTCGCCGAAGCAGCCCGACCGCTGAAGTCCCTGCGCCGCATCGCCACTACCATTGACGGGCGCACCCGCTACCTTGCCCGCGAAATTCTCATCGGCTTCGGACCCGGATCGAGCATGGACGACCTGAACGCCTTTTTGGCCCGCACCGGCGGTACCGTTATCACAGCCAACACGCAACTCGGCATCTATCGCATTCTCCTGCCTGATGGCGTCAACGTTCCCGACCTTGCCGCGCAGCTCGCCAACGACCCGCAGATTGCACTCGCCGAACCCAACTACATCTACGATCTGCCCGGCCTGCTTCCCGGTGACACCGCCACCGGCGCGCCCAAAGAGTGGACCCCGCCGTCCGGGGAAGGGACGCTTTCGGTCGCGGTGCTCGACTCCGGCCTGCTCTACAACGAAGGCCTCAGCGCCGCCGTGCTCAGCGCCTTCGACGCGACCAACCCCGACGCCCCGCTCTCCACTGACGCCGTCGGCCACGGCACGCTCATGGCGCAGCTCGCCGCCGGACTCGTCGACCCCTATAACACCGCCGTCGGCGAGGGCGTGCCCGTTGTCGCCATCAAAGCGTTTGCTGACGACGGCTCCGCCGACGCCTTCACCCTCATGAACGCCATGACCTACGCCGTCGAAAAAAGCACCGGCCCCGTCAGCCTCAGCTGGGGCTCCGAAACGCGCAGTCAATTTATCGAGCAGGCCGTAAACTACGCCATCAACCACGGCTCGCCTGTCTTCGCCGCTGTTGGCAACGAAAACACCGGACGGCCGATGTATCCCGCCGCCTATCCCGGCGTCATCGGCGTCGCCGCCGGAACCGAAGACGGGCAGTACACCGAGTACTCCAATCGCGGCGACTTCGTCGACCTCATCGCCCCCGGCTCCGCTGGCGGCTCGCAGGGCACCTCCGTCGCCACCGCCTACGCCGCGCACATCGCCGCCAAATACATGCGGCACAACCCGGACGGCAACGCCGCCAAAGCGCTTCTTGAAGCCGCCGGCCCCGACCACTTCCTCTCTGCAGAAGACGTCCGCCAGCTTCTTTCTCGTTGAATCAATGATCGCTTTATGTCGGGATCCGCTGGGTTCAACAAATCATCTTATGCGCATATGCGCATAAGATCATAACATCAGACAACATGACCCGGAAAAACCGGCCGCCGGAACGTCTAGGTTCCAATGCCTGGAACTTTTCCCTCCGATTCTTCCAACCATTGGAAAATAATTGGCTGGCGGAACTTCCGCCCTTCCAGGGGTTGGAAGAGGAATGGCCACAAAAAACACAAAAAAGAGGCGGCTTACAGGCCGCCCCGTATTGGAATTGTTTTGTGTTTTTCGTGGCTAAAAATGATCCAGCTGAGTTTCCAATGATTGGAAAAGTCGTTATGATATTCGGCTGTGAATAAACCCATCCAGATGCTTCCGGATCATGTGATCAATAAGATCGCGGCGGGAGAGGTGATTGAGCGTCCGGCTTCCGTGATGAAGGAGCTGATGGAAAACGCGCTCGATGCCGGAGCGACGCAGGTTGACGTCGAGATTGTTCGCGGCGGCATGCAACTGATTGCCATTTCCGACAACGGCTTCGGGATGGATCGAGACAACGCATTGCTGGCAATCGAGCGCCATGCGACCAGTAAAATCCGCACGGCGGAAGAGGTGGAGGCCGTCGCCACGCTCGGCTTTCGCGGAGAGGCGCTTTCGTCGATTTGCGCGGTGTCGCGCTTTACGCTGATCACCCGCCCGGCCGATCAGGTGAGTGGCACGGAAATTCGTGTGGCGGGCGGCAAACTGCAGGATGTGGCCGATGCGGGCTGTCCGCCCGGTACGCGCTTTGAAATCCGCAATCTGTTTTTTAATGTTCCGGCCCGCCGTAAATTTTTGCGGACGGAATCGACCGAGCTGGCGCAGATCCGCCAGCTCTTCTGCGTGTACGCGCTGGCGCATCCCGAAACCGGGCTGTCGCTGACGTCCGACGGGCGCGAGCTCTACAACCTGCCCGCCGGCGGCGCGCTGGCCGACCGCATTGCCGAGATTTACAATCCCTCCTTTTTCAGCCATTTGCGCGCGCTCGATTTTGAAGCGGACGCCGTTAAAGTGACCGGCTTTGCCGGGCTGCCGCAGACGGGCCGCAAGGACCGCTCCGATCAGTACATCTTCATCAACGGGCGTCCCGCCTCGGCTCCGGTGATTTATCATGCGATCAACGAGGCCTATCACGCCGTGCTGGCGCGCGGACGGCATCCCTCGGCCTTTCTTTTTATTGAAACCGCTCCCGACGCGGTGGATGTGAATGTGCACCCGGCCAAGAAAGAGGTTCGTTTCCGCCGTCCGGCGGCGGTGCGCGACTGTGTCATCGCCGCGATCGAAAAAGCGCTGGCTCTCAATGCCCCGGCGGAGGAAAGGCGCGAGCCGTCGTTTAAATTCGATGCTCCGCGCGTGGCTCCGCCGCCGCGCATGGAAAAACAGCACGAGCTGGAGATCGGAGGACAGAGGACACAGATCAGAAGTCAGAGGCCAGAGGTCATGGATCAGCGACTGGAAGTCAACGGACAGAAAACAGCTTCGACTTCTGACCTTCGACTTCCGACCTCTGCCCCATGGGCGTGGTGCCGGGTGCTGGGGCAGGCGGGCGGAACCTACGCCGTGCTCGAAACCGAAGACGGCGTGGTGCTGATGGATCCGCAGGCGGCGCACGAGCGGGTGCTGTTCGAAAAATTTGTGCGCGACATCACCTCCGGCTCTCCCGCACAGCAGCGGCTGTTGACCCCGGAGACGATTGAACTGATGCCCGCCGATGCGGAGGCGCTGCGCCGCCAGCTTCCCGCGCTCGAGGAGATGGGCTTTGGCCTTTCCGACTTTGGGCACGACACGTTTTTGGTGGATGCGCTGCCGGTGCATTTGCAGGAGGGATCGCCGATTGTGATTTTGAGCGGCATTGCTCAGGCGCTCGACAAGGGCGGGGCTTCAGTGCGCGCAACGCGCGAGGCGCTGCGCGAAACGGTGGCGCAGGCTGCCTGCCGCGCCGCGGTGAAGGCGGGCGACAATCTTTCCATTGAAGAACTGGAAAAGCTGGTGAGCGATCTGGCGAAAACGGAAATGCCCTACACCTGTCCGCACGGTCGGCCGACGTTGATCTTCCAGAGCTTCACGGAGCTCAACCGCAAGTTCGGACGAAGCTAGCCCGCATTTCGGCGAGACACAACGTGAGGCTGCCTTGAAAAGGCAGAAGCGCAGCGTCAAATGCAGGTTAGGCGTCCGGCAGCTGGGTGAGGTGCGTGCGCGCTTTTTCGTAACGGAGCTGATCGGTCGGGCTCATTTTGGTCAGACCGGTTTGCTGGAGTTCCTGATAGGGCTGGGCGGCCTGCTCTAGAACCTGTAACAGTCCTTTAAGAATGTGCGCGGCGCATCGACGGTAGTGGGCGCTCATTTTTGACCCCACATCCTCCGAGCCCAGAAACCGGCCGAGCGGGCAGTCTTCCGACTCCACCGATCGCTGGCGGCGCAGCATGCGGGTGATCGACTGCGTGTTGTCCACAGCGGTGTTGAGAAAGTCCAGAAAGAACTGATCTTCGGCTGAGGTTTTTTCGGACCGGTTGGCCGCCTGGGCATGCTGTCTGGCGGTGTAGAAAAGGCGGAGTGCTTTTTCGGCAACCTCCTGCTGATCCGGCAGTTTCTTGCGGGTGGGAAGCTGTTCTATCAGCTGTTCGGCCTGCTCATAAAAAACATCCCGACGGGCAAGATGAACCGGTCGGTTCAGATGGAATGGACTCACGCTCATGGGGAGCCTTTTACCACGCGGTTCCGGTTTACACAAAGGAAAAGCCCCGCATCGACAAAAGGTTCTCTCACCCGTTCGCTTTGCTCTCTCAAGCCGCAAAGCCGCAGAGGGTTTTAGTGAACGTGGCGGCTCTGCGCCTTTGCGAGGAATAACCCGATTCTAATTTGGGCGAAAACTAAAAAAGCCCCGGCGTGGTGCCGGGGCTTCTTGCTGGAATCATGGATTGCGGGATGAATGGAACCTCAAATATTCCATCGATCCGTTATTCCACTACTCCATTCTTAATTGCGGTCGAGGGCGTTGAGGTCGGCAAAGGCCTGCTTAACGCGGGCAACCATGTTTTCCTGAGCCTTACGCAGCCAGACACGCGGATCGTAGAACTTCTTGTTCGGCTGATCGGCGCCTTTCGGGTTGCCGAGCTGGCTCTGCAGGTAGGCTTCGTTTTCTTTGTAGAAGTTCAGGATGCCTTCCCATGAGGCCCACTGGGTGTCGGTGTCGATGTTCATTTTGATGACGCCGTAGCTGATGGCCTCTTTGATTTCTTCCGGAGAAGAACCGGATCCGCCGTGGAACACGAAGTCGATCGGCTGAGCTTCGGTTCCGAATTTCTCAGCCACGTATTTCTGCGAGTCGCGCAGAATGGTCGGGGTGAGTTTGACGTTACCGGGTTTGTATACCCCGTGCACGTTTCCGAAGGAAGCGGCGATGGTGAAGCGCGGGCTGATGGCGTTCAGCGTTTCGTATGCATAGGCCACGTCTTCCGGCTGGGTGTAGAGCTTGGACTCGTCCATGTCGGTGTTGTCGACGCCGTCTTCTTCGCCGCCGGTGCAACCGAGTTCGATTTCCAGGGTCATGTCGATTTTGCTCATGCGCTCGAGATATTTCGCGCAGGTCTGCACGTTTTCTTCGAGGGTTTCTTCGGAGAGGTCGAGCATGTGCGAGCTGAACAGCGGCTTGCCGGTTTCTTTGAAGCTGGCTTCGGAGGCGTCGAGCAGTCCGTCGATCCACGGCAGCAGTTTTTTGGCTGCATGGTCGGTGTGCAGGATGACCGGCACGCCGTAGGACTCAGCCAGGGTGTGCACGTGTTTCGCGCCGGCGATGGCGCCGAGAACAGCCGCCTGCTGGCCTTCGAGCTTCAGACCTTTACCGGCAGTGAAGCCTGCGCCACCGTTGGAGAACTGAATGATGACCGGTGAGTTGACCGCCGCAGCGGCTTCGAGCACGCCGTTGATGGAGTCCGAACCGACCACGTTCACGGCCGGTAGTGCGAACTGGTTTTCTTTGGCAATTTTGAAAACAGCCTGTACGTCATCGCCAGTGACTACACCGGGTTTTACGACATCAAAAATTTTGCTTCCCATGAATCTACTCCTTATTTTTGTTTTATTTCCCGTTTCGAGTGGAAATTGTGCCCGAAAATCTATTTGATGTGCCTGTTTTATCAAGCTCTTTCGGAAGGAAAGCCAATGTCGTCTTTAGCAGTTATCGCATGGATTCTAGGAACCTTCGCCATTGGCGGCGGGCTTTTGGCCGCCGGGGCGCCCGCAATGGTGCGCCGGGGGATGGAAACTTATCCGCGCAGTATCTGGCCCGGACGCATCCTGCTGGCCGTGGACATGGTCTGGGCGGCCTATGCGGTGACCCAGATACACCTCGGCGGATTTAATGCATGGAAGGTGCACCTCTACTGGTTGGCGCCGGTGCTGATCGTGGTCGGATGCATCTATCTCGACGAGATGCTCTCCGTCCGCGCGCTCGGCGGACTGCTGCTGCTCGCGGCCGGGCCCGTGCTCAATGCGGCGCGCTGGAACCCGTCGGCCTGGCGGTTAGTCATCACCGTGCTCGCCTATCTCTGGATTGGTGTTGGCCTGTTTTGGCTGATGGAGCCGTGGTGGTTCCGGCGTATGACCTTGCGGATGCGGTCTGACGCAGTGATTCGCGGCGGCGGCATCATCAAGGCGCTGTTTGGCGCCGCACTCATCGCCCTCGCTCTGCTGGTGTACTGAGCATGACTCGCGCTCAACTTCAAAGGCTCGAAGAGCGCTGGCGCGCTTATGTCGATCGTTTTAGCGTTGACGGGAAACTCCACCCGATGCATCAGCTCAAACTGGAGCACACCGTTCGTGTTGCTGCCGACGCCCGCGCCATCGCGAAGGGCATGGCGTGGACGGAGGGGGAAGTCAATCTGGCCGACGCGGTCGGGCTCTGCCACGACATCGCTCGCTTTCCGCAATTTAAAAAATATAACAGCTTTTCGGATGTCGACACCGTCGACCACGGGGACCTCGGGTTCCAAACCCTGGAAGCGGAAAACCTGCTCGACGGCCTGAACGACGAGCCTTGCGCGCTGATTCTGCACTCGGTTCAGTATCACAACAAAAAAGAGCTGCCGCGCATCTTGAGCGCACGCGAAGAAAAACATCTGCGTCTCATCCGCGACGCCGACCGCATCGACATCTTCTTCATCTGCTGGGATTCAATCCGCAGCGGGTTAATTCATGAAAATCCGGAACTTGCGATCGGCGTTAAATTCGACGGTCCGCCGACCGAAGTGGTGCTCGACCAGTTCGATCGCGGGGAAGCCATCCACTACAAAAACCTCAAGACCATGGCCGACCGCTTTGTGCTTCAGCTCAGTTGGATGCATGACCTCTCCTATGATGCATCCAAGCGCCTCGTCCGCGAGCGCAGCATCCTCGAAAAATTTATCGACGTCCTGCCCGTAAAAACCGACCGGATGATGGCTTGCTTTGAGGCCACCGAAGCCTTCCTTGCAGTGGCGTGAACCCAAAAGAAAAAACCGGAGTTTCCAATGGTTGGAAAACTCCGGTTTTGTTTTTTCCAATGTTTGGAAAAAACTAGGACAGTGCTTCGATGAGCGCGGGTTCCTGCTGAACGCCGATGAAGTCCTGAACCTTTTTTCCGTCTTTGAACAGAATCAGGGTCGGGATGGAGCGCACACCGTACTCGGCGGCCAGCGGGGCGGCTTCATCAACATTCACTTTGGCGATCACGGCTTTGTCACCGATCTGTTCAGCCACTTTATCGAGGATTGGAGCCTGCATTTTGCACGGTCCGCACCACGGAGCCCAGAAATCCACCAGCACGGTTCCGGAGGCGATGGTTTCCTTAAAATTATCTACGGTCAGTTCTTTGACGTTGTCGGACATGGTTTTCTCCCGTTTTGGTTTTCCTAAAAGACGACTATACTGCTTGGGTATCTGGTTTTCAAGCGAAAGCCTGCTCTAAAACGAGCCGGTTTTTTATTTGTTACATCTCTCAACGCCGTTAGACGTTGAACAAAAATTCGATGATGTCGCCGTCTTTGACGACGTACTCTTTGCCTTCGGTGCGCATCAGCCCCTTTTCTTTGCAGGCGGTTTCGCCGCCGTAGGTGACGTAGTCGTCGTAGGCGATCACCTGCGCGCGGATGAAGCCGCGCTCGAAGTCGGTGTGGATAACGCCCGCGGCCTGCGGAGCCTTCCAGCCCTGATGGATGGTCCACGCGTGCACCTCTTTGGGGCCGGCGGTTAGATAGCTGGCGAGGCCGAGGGTGTGGTAGCCTTTGTGGATCACCTGATTGAGGCCGCTCTCTTCAACGCCGTACTCTTTAAGGAACTCGTTGGCTTCCTTTTCGTCCATGCCGATAAGGTCCTCTTCCATTTTGGCGGAGATCTTTACAGTGTCGGCACCTTTGGCATCTGCGTAGGCGCGGACGGCCTTCACCATGTCATTGTCCTTGGCCATAGCGGCTTCGTCGACATTGGCGCAGTAGATGATCTTTTTATCGGTCAGCAGCGGGCACTCTTTGAGCAGTTTTTTGAACAGCTCGCTGTTGCGGCCGGGGAACGAGATCGCCGGCTTGCCTTCACCGAGATGGATGAGTAGTTTTTCAACTTCCGGCACCGTTGCGGCGGCGGCTTTGTCGGCGCGGCCCTGCTTTTTGACTCTGTCGAGGCGGTTTTCCCAGGTCTGGTAATCGGCCAGAATGAGTTCGGTTTCAATCACTTCAAGGTCGCGGACCGGATCGATGGAGCCGTCAACATGCACCACGTTATCGTCATGAAAGCAGCGGATGACGTGGAGCAGGGCATCGGCCTCGCGCACATTGGAAAGGAATTTGTTGCCGAGCCCTTCGCCCTTGCTCGCGCCTTTCACCAGACCGGCGATGTCCATGAAGTCGACGGTGGCGTAGACGGTCTTTTTCGGGATGACCATGGTGGCCAGCTTATCGACACGCGGGTCGGGCACCGGCACGACCGCTTTGTTCGGCTCGATCGTGCAGAAAGGATAATTGGCGGCCTCCGCGTTCTGTGCGCGGGTCAGCGCGTTGAAAATGGTTGATTTTCCAACGTTGGGAAGGCCCAGAATTCCGATACTTAAACTCATAGCGTGTGCTCCATTAAAGGGGCGGAGAATAAAGCATGAAACGCCGCGGGTGGCAAGCTACACTGCGTACATGAAACGCCTCCTGCTGCTTGCTGTTCTGCTGACGGGTTGTCAGACCTTGGTCGACAAGCCCGCCGAGGTGCCGTTTCGCGACTGTTATGTGGAAATTACCGACCCGCAAGCCCATGCCTTTGTGCGGGAAGCGCTCACCCTGTTGACCGAAAAGTATGCCGGCCCGCGGCAGCCGGTGGAAACGGTGCATCTGCGGACTGCCCGTCGTAACGGGTTGGGCCGGGCCTATCGGATTGCCGAGAACTTTTCGAAAACCGAGGTCATCGGCCCCGGCGAAGTGGTCATCTACATCGCCGTGCCGCCCGGCGACAACGAATTCTACCCCATGCTCGGCCACGAATGCGGGCATCTGCTCGACCCCACGATCGAAGGCGACTGGGAGATGGAAGGCTTCTGCATGATCTTTTCCGAAGAGATCTGTGAGCGCACCGGTCATTCCTGGGCGGCGTGGCAGCGCCGCTATCCCCGCCGCTCCTCCGATCCCTACGCCAAAGCCTACTGGAAAGCCAAAGAGGCAGAGAGGCACAGAGGCACAGAGGATAAATAATATTCAATATTCAAGGTCTAGTAGCTAACCCCTAACACCTAACACTCGGTATCAATTTTCAATATCCAATACTCAATTTTCAAAGGGGCAAGGAGCACAGAGAAATATTGTTTCTCGCAAAGACGCTAAGTCGCAAAGGTTGAATATTTATTAGCCGCCTGAAAGCGAAGCGATAAATAATTTCCAAAGGAAATAGCGACAAAGGAGCGGTTCAAAGAACGCATAGAGCGCAAAAAAGATAAACGGCTGAAGTTTAACCGCTAATCCACGCTAATTTTCACTAATTGTTTTTTGTGGGGGAAACCCTGCAAGCTGTGTTTGGAAGCGGGCCACTTGTTTCTAAATATGATTAGTGTTTGTTAGTGGTCAAAAAACCTCTGACCCCCTCGGCTGCCTGCTCTAACGAACGAAGTGAGTGGGTGGTGAAAATTTTTCTTAAGGGGCACCGTTTATTTCCAAAGCCATCCCACAACATCCTGTAATCCTGTCAAAAAACCTCTGACCCCCCTCGGTTGTTTACTCTAACGACCACCGGGAGTGGGTGGTGAATGTCCCCCGATTATTCAACTGAGAACTCCTAACACCTAACACTTAACTCCTAACACTTAACACCTAACTATTCCCCTGCGCGGTTGCCAATCCAGAGCGGATTGTGTTGAATGCCTCCGGCTTTATTTGGGAGGCACGGATATGAATTTTGTAATTAATGAAGTGATGCAGAGCAGCGGTGTGAAGTTCGGGACCAGCGGCGCGCGCGGACTGGCCGTCGAAATGACAGACCTCGTCTGCTACACCTACACCAAAGGCTTCCTTCAATATCTTGAACAAACCGGCGAAATCAGCAAAAACGGCGAAACGGTCGCCATCGCGGGCGACCTGCGGCCCTCGACCCAACGCATTATGACCGCCGTCGCCCGGGCCGCCGCCGACATGGGCTACACCCCGCTCAACTGCGGCTACATCCCGTCGCCCGCCGTCGCGCTCTACGGCATCGAAAACCGCTGTCCGGCCATCATGGTCACCGGCAGCCACATTCCCGCCGACCGCAACGGCATCAAATTTAATAAAGCCTCCGGCGAAGTGCTCAAAACCGACGAAGCGGGCATTGTTTCGCAGGCGGTTGAAGTCGCCGACGGTACACTGGACAGCCCGTACGAAATGCCCGCCGAAGACCCGACCGCAGGGCGCACCTACGTGGCGCGCTATCTGAACGCCTTTTCCGCCGACTGCCTCGCCGGCAAAAAAATCGGCATCTATCAGCACTCCGCCGTCGGGCGCGACATGCTCGTCGAAATTTTCTCCGGCCTCGGCGCGGAGGTCGTGCCGCTTGGACGTTCCGACACCTTCATTCCCGTCGACACCGAAGCCATCCGCGAAGAAGATGTGGCCCTCGCCAAACAGTGGTCAGACGAGCAGGGGTTCGACACCATCCTCTCCACCGACGGTGATAGCGACCGACCGCTCGTCAGCGACGAAAACGGCGAATGGCTGCGCGGCGACATCGCCGGAATTCTCGCCGCTCGGTATTTGGGTGCCGACTCCGTCAGCACCCCCGTCAGCTGCAACACCGCACTGGAAAAAACCGGTTGGTTCGCCGACGTGCGCCGCACAAAAATCGGCTCGCCCTTTGTGGTTGCCTCCATGATTGAAGCAACCCGCGCCGGGCACACCGGCGTGGTTGGCTACGAAGCCAACGGCGGATTCCTCACAAATAGTGATTTGCAGGTTCCTGGAAAAGAAAAGCAAGGGTGCAGGCTCAGCCTGCCGGCACTGCCGACGCGCGACGCGGTTCTTCCTGTGCTGAGCATCATCCTGCTCTCCATCCAGGAAGGCACCACCATCTCCGGCCTGCTGAAAGATCTACCACAGCGCTTCACCGTATCCGACCGTATCCAGAACTTCCCGACCGAAGAAAGCGCCAAGATTTTGGCGCAGTTCGAAAAAACAGAAGCGATTGAAGCCGCCTTTGGCGAAATGTTCGGCAAAGTGGAATCGGTGGACCGCACCGACGGCCTGCGCGTCACCTTTGAGGCTCAGGAAATTCTGCACATGCGCCCGTCTGGCAACGCCCCGGAATTCCGCTGCTACAACGAAGCCGCCTCCCAGGCGCGCGTCCTCGAAATGCAGCAGCAATCGATGGACATCCTCCTGCGTCTTAAAGGATAGGCACCCCTGGTTTCCCTAGGCCCTCGAGACTTCGGGGCGGGGTGGGTTATTGAATCTTGTCGTGTTTCTGGAGATTGTGTTTAGCGCATAAAAGCTGAATATTTTTGGCGGTCAAGGAGGTGCCGCCTTTTGAGAAGGGCAAGATGTGGTCGAAGTGTAAATTCTCTGTTGATCCACACATCCGACATTTTCCACCGTCACGAGCCCAGACCTCCTGTTTAACGGAAGATGGGATCATGCGAGTATGCTCAAGGTCTGGTTGTACACGTTGTACCTGCTCGAGGTCATCATCAGTAATTTCGAGACGAAATTTAAAAACCTGGCGGTTGTCGGAGTCTTCCTGCCAGGCATCAACGAGGTGAAAAAGACCATTATAGACCCAGATGCTGGCCCGGATTTTTTCATATACGCGGACAAACTCGGGCTCTGTACCTTTATCTCTATGCCGCATCGCGGCATCATGAAACTTCCCGTTTTGAGTTAGTGTGCCGCCTGGATTACGCATAGGCTGATCTTCTGTTTCAGGTATTTTAGCCTGTGCTTTAGTAAGATTATGCCCTTCATAAATTAAAACCGCGCCATTTTCTTCAATACGGTCGGCGTATGGTGCACCCCTGCGGACGCTCATTAAAATGACGCTGTAGCTTCCGCCGAGACGGAAATTCATGCCCCGTTGTAAGTTGACCCCCTCTTCTTGGCACATGGTCAGGTAGCTAATTACAGAACCCGGCTCGATCATTTGTTGCCTCCAAGAAGCCAATCGGCGGAGACGTTGAGAATTTTTGCGAGCGCCTTGAGCTCGAAGTCGTAGATGCTGCGAATCCCCGTTTCGATTTTGGAGATGCCCGCGCGGTCGATGGTGATTCCGAGCTTGGCCAGACGGCCGGAAAGCTGATCCTGAGAAAGGCCCAATTGCTCGCGCATCTTTTTAATACGCGTGCCAGAGATGTTCTTATTTCGCACATTCATACCCGGCAAGATACCAGGACGGCGCGCAGAGAGTGTTCTAATATAGAACAGCAGATAAAAAGGTTCCAAAGGAAGAGGGGTCAGTCCTCGCATTTAAGCATCCGGTTTCGTGGATCCGAAAAACATCTACTAAGTCCAAATCATCATGAGATGTGGAGATAGTAGATGATTTCAGCAGAAGGCTTTTCTTTTTCCTCTAGTCTGGGCTGAGGTGTTTCTTTAAGGCAGGGATGTCAACGGGTAACCTGCCCTGAGCGAATGAGTCGAATGGCCTGTCATGAGCGAGAGAACATGGCGAAGGAGCCGAATGGGTGAACCCCCTCGGGGGTTGCTGCGTCCCGTTCCATTCCCACCAAAAAAAAAGGCCAGCACAATGGCTGGCTTTTTATTTGGTATGGGCCTGGAGGGACTGGATGCTTCGCACCTCTTCGAGGTCGTTGCTGCGCAACGCTCTTCCTGCGCTTCCGTCTTCGCGCGATGCGCTACGCCGGGACAGGTCGCTGGTAATGAACCCCCTCGGGGGTTGCTGCGTCCCGTCCCGTCCTCCCAAATAAAAAGCCAGCACAATGGCTGACCTTTTATTTGGTATGGGCCTGGAGGGACTTGAACCCCCGACCAAGAGATTATGAGTCTCCTGCTCTGACCGACTGAGCTACAGGCCCGGAAAGAGGAGAGAAGATAGTCTGACCGGCGGCGCGGTTCAAGGCTATATCGGCTCGTCGCCGCGTTCCTTTTCTTTTTTCCACTGATCGCAGACCCAGAGGGATTGCTGGGCGAGGCCCAGCAGGATGCGTGCGTCGTTGTCGGTGAGTTTGCCGCGGCTGAAGATGCGCCGCAGGCCGAGCATCATGTGTTCGAGTTTTTGCGGCTGACAGAATTCGGTTTCAATCATCATTTCTTCCCAGCGCGCGTAAACCCGCTCGCGCATTTCCACGCTGGTTTCCGGCGAGCGTTCTTCCGGCGGCCGGTAGCTCGGATCGCCCGCCAGCAGGAAAATTTCATAACAGCAGATCATGACGGCGTGCGAGAGGTTGAGGGAGCGGTAGATCTCGCTGGAGGGGATGTTGATGATGTGCGTGCAGACGGCGAGCTCTTCTTTGGTCAATCCGGAGTCTTCGCGGCCGAAAACCAGGGCGACTTTGTGGTGCGCGGCGGAGTCCAGAACGATGGGAGCGATTTCGCGCGGCAGACCGGCGTGGTCGCGGTGGAGGCCGGTGCGCGCGCTGGTGCCGGCGACAACGGTGCAGTCGGCAATCGCTTCTTCCAAGGTCTGGAAAGTTTTGCGGGCGTCGAGCACGGTGTCGGCGTGGCAGGCGAGGCGGCGGGCCTCATCCCAGTCGTGCCGCTCATGCGGGTTGATCACCGCAAGGTCGGTCATTCCCATATTCATCATGACCCGGCAGATGGAGCCGATGTTGCCGGAGCTCTGCGGTTCAACCAGTACAATTCGGATGTTTTCGAGTGGGTTCAATGTTCAGGGCTCAGGGCTCAGAGTTCAGGGCTCAGGGTTTAACTAACGAATAACCAATATACAATGTTCAGGGTTCAATACTCCAATCTTCCACTATTCTTCGGCCTATTTGAGATTTGAGCAAACTGGGGGCGAACGGTACAGTACAAACAGACCCGAGGGAAATGAATGACGCGTAAAATCATGTTTTTCAGTTTGTTGACGCTGTTGCTGGCGGGATGTACCGCTTTGGAACAGCGCAGCGCATGGGTGAGTGACGGGACCATTGAAAACCCGGCGCTCGGCTTTTTCGGATTCTCGTATGATATTCCGGACGGGGTCACGTTGTACCATCCGGCGCGCATCAGTCTGGCGGAGTGCACCGAGATCCAAAAGATGGCGATCCGGATCTACAATCAGAACCGGGCCTATCACCCCAGCGGGAATGAAACCTTCTATGAAAGCTTTCTGATGTTTTCCGAGAGCGCCGCGTTTCTGCTGATTACGGTGAAGGAAGACCGGTTTGTCGAGATGGATATGTCCTGGCTGGAGGATGAGGTGGCGACCCAGTACCCGTTGATGCCGCTGTATAACGTTCGCACTGTTCGGCAGACCCGGCTGGGAGGCGCCCGGCTGGAGGCCACGCTTTCGACCGGGACAGCGTATGAAAAGAAGGGCTGGTATTATGACCATCCGAAGGGCAGCCGGATGTCGTTCAGCTATGAGGCGTGCAAGGTGTCCGGCGTGAATCGCGACAACTACATCCTGATGGGCTTCAGTCTGCCGGAGCATGAACATATTCTTTCCATCCAGATGCAGGAAATGATCGGCGGGTTTGACTTTTGATTCACCAAAACAGGATTGAACTCCCCCCGCAACTCCTGAATACTGACGCGAATGTCTGAATTCTCTACAACGACTCCGCGCCCCCTGTGCGTCGATCTCGACGGAACCCTCGTGAAAACCGATACCTTCGCGCAGGCTCTGCTCCTGCTCGTCCGTACCCGCCCCGAAACGCTGACGGCCATTCCCGGCTGGACGAAGGGCGGTTTGGCCTCCTTTAAGCAGAAGGTGGCGCAGGAGGTTCAGCTCGATCCCGCCGCCCTGCCATATCATCCCGATTTGCTCCGTTTCCTGAAACAGGAGAAAGAGCAGGGGCGCCAGCTGATTCTGGTGACCGCCTCCGACAAAGGCCCGGCGAACGCGGTCGCGCAGCACATCGGCCTTTTTTCGGATGTGATGGCCAGCGACGGCATCATCAACCTGAAATCTTCCCGCAAGCGCGATGCGCTCGTCGCCCGCTTTGGCGAGGACGGCTTCGATTACGCCGGCAACGCCACCGACGATCTGGCGGTATGGGAAGCCGCCGGACAAATCATCGCCGTGAATCCCTGCGCGAAGGTGTACCGCGCCTTGCGCGACAAGAAGGCTCAAATTTTTGAAGATCGTCCGCCCAAGTGGAAAGCGTGGCTGAAAGCCCTGCGCGTTCATCAGTGGCTGAAAAACGTGCTGATCTTTCTGCCGATGCTGCTCGCGCACGAACTGACCACCCCGTTGCTGTATGTCCAGGCGCTGACCGCGTTTTTTGCCTTCAGCTTCCTCGCCTCCTCGATCTATGTGGTGAACGACCTGATGGATCTGCACGCGGATCAGCACCACCCGCGCAAACACCGCCGTCCGTTCGCCGCCGGCAACCTCAGCCTGCTGGCCGCCGCGATCGTCGTCCCGCTTCTGATTCTCTCCTCCCTGCTGCTGGCGCAGCTTCTTCCGGCAGCCTTCAGCGGAATTCTGCTGGTCTATCTGCTGCTGACCACCTTCTACTCCTGGCGGCTCAAGCAGCTGGTGCTGCTCGACGTGCTCACCCTGGCCGGGTTCTACACCATCCGCATTTTCGCCGGAACCGCCGCGTATGGCGTATCCACCTCCAAATGGCTGATCGCCTTTTCTATCGCCATCTTCTTCAGCCTCGCACTGGTCAAACGCTATGCCGAACTGCGCGAAGCCCTCGAAGCGCACCCCGAAAAAATCGGCGCGCGCGGCCGCGGCTACCACGCCCGCCACCTGCCGTGGCTCTCCCGCATCGGGGTGGCCGCCGGCATCGTTTCGGTCCTTGTGCTGGGCCTCTACATCACCAGCGAAAAAGTGGTGCAGTTCTACAACACCCCCGCCGCGCTCTGGCTGCTCTGCCTGCTGGTTCTCTACTGGATCGCCCGCATCTGGCGGCTCGCCGTGAGCGGCGAGCTTTCCGACGACCCGCTCGAATTTGCCGCCCGCGACGGACGGACCCTCATTCTCGGCTTGCTGGGAGTTCTCGTTTTGGTTTGGGGGAGCCTGTGAGAATTGGAGTAATAGATTATCGGAGTGTTGGATTGTTGGAAGGGAGAGAGCTCCCGTTAACCAGCTCTTTATTTTCGGCCGTGAACCCCATTAATCCACGAATCCAGCATTCCAATACTCCATGGAGGTTTCAATGAAACCGACGCTAGTCATTATGGCCGCAGGCATGGGCAGTCGCTACGGCGGGCTCAAACAGATCGACCCCGTCGGGCCCTCCGGCGAAATCGTGCTCGACTACTCCGTCTACGACGCCATCCGCGCCGGCTTTAGCAAAGTCGTCTTCATCATCCGCCCCGACATCGAGGCCGATTTTAAAGAAGCCATCGGCACCAAGCTCGAAGGGCAGATCGACGTCGAATATGTTTTCCAAGCCTTGGAAAAAATACCGGCAGGATTCTCTGTTCCCACGGGGCGCACCAAGCCATGGGGAACCGGGCAGGCCATTCTCGTGGCCAAAGAGGTGGTGAAAACTCCCTTCGCCGTCATCAACGCCGACGACTTTTACGGACGCGAAACGTTCGAGGTGATCGCCCGGCAGCTGATGAACACCGACGTCGACAGCACCGACTTTTCGATGGTTGGCTTCTACATCAAAAACACGCTCTCGCCCAACGGCAGTGTGGCGCGTGGTTATTGTGATGTGCACAACGGCAAGCTGGTAACCGTTGAAGAGTATTTCGAAATTGAACGCCGGGACGACGGCATCATCCGTCACACCGGCGGCGAAATGAATGACGACGACATGGTCTCCATGAACACCTGGGGCTTCACTCCGCGCCTGTTCGAGCTCCTCGAGCGCGGGTTCGTCAACTTTCTGGAGCGGGCCGGCGGGGAGCTGAAAAGCGAATACCTGCTGCCGGAGCTGGTCGACGGACTGATCCAAAGCGGCGAAGCGAATGTCACCGTTTTACCCTCCAACGAAAAATGGATGGGCGTCACCTATACCGAAGACAAGCCCGACGTCATGGCCGGCATCCGCGCGCTCGTCGACGCCGGCGTCTACCCCGAAAACCTCTGGGCCTGATTTTTCACCACGGAAAATACTGAATGTTTACTCTGCTAACGGCGGGGTGCGCTCCGCCGCAATCAAACAAGAGCAAAACAGGCAGAATAATTTGGGACTGGATTTGCTCTGCCATCATTCTGCCTAAAAAATCATTCTGCCTAATCTTCAGCAGGGTAGAGCTTCCGCAAAACGCGCTCAAAATCAGGTGGGTGCAGCTTTTTTAATTCCGACCATTCGGGGTTCCGCCGCAATCAAACAAGAGCAAAACAGGCAGAATAATTTGGGACTGGATTTGCTCTGCCATCATTCTGCCTAAAAAATCATTCTGCCTAATCTTCAGCAGGGTAGAGCTTCCGCAAAACGCGCTCAAAATCAGGTGGGTGCAGCTTTTTTAATTCCGACCATTCGGGGTTCCGCCGCAATCAAACAAGAGCAAAACAGGCAGAATAATTTGGGACTGGATTTGCTCTGCCATCATTCTGCCTAAAAAATCATTCTGCCTAATCTTCAGCAGGGTAGAGCTTCCGCAAAACGCGCTCAAAATCAGGTGGGTGCAGCTTTTTTAATCCCGACCCTTCGGGGTTCCGCCGCAATCAAACAAGAGTAAAACAGGCAGAATGATTTGGAGGCAGAATAATTTGGGACTGGACGAATATGAGGCAAATAAAAAGCGCTAATCGGCTCAAATAGTCCTTTCTTTTGAGCCGAATAGGTGACATAAACGGCTCATGAAATACAACTGGCAGAGGGAGGATTGGCCGACCTTCCATTATAAATTGGATGGCGTTCAGGATTTGTTGTCTCAGTTTTCTGAGAAAACCGGGCGGGTTGACGGTCTGCTGACCGCGCTGCCGGATTCTCTGCAAACCGATGCTGTCATTGATTTGATGGTTTCCGAGGCGATTAAAACCTCGGAGATCGAGGGCGAAATGTTAAGCCGTCCGGATGTCATGTCCTCGATCAGGAATAACCTTGGACTCCATTCAGAATTGAAACCGGTGGGCGATCGCCGGGCAGAGGGCGTTGCTGAACTCATGATTGATGCGCGGAACAGCTACGCAAAGCCGCTGAGTCAGAAAATGCTGTTCGAATGGCACGCTATGCTGATGAAGGGGACCCGCCGAGTCAAAGCGGGCGGGTGGCGGACGCACTCAGAACCGATGGTGATTGTTTCGGGATCAATCGGATACGAGACGGTTCATTATGAAGCTCCGCCGTCCAAAGATGTTCCCCGCGAGATGAAGCGCTTTGTCCAGTGGTTCAATCAATCGGCTCCGGGAGGAACATCCGAGATAAAACCATCCCCGGTTCGGGCGGCTATCGCGCACCTGTATTTTGAATCGATTCATCCATTCGAAGATGGAAATGGTCGGATTGGACGGGCAATTGCTCAAAAGGCATTGTCGCAGAGTATGGGTCGTCCGGCATTGCTCAGCTTGTCAAAGGCGATCAATGCGGAGCGGGCCAATTATTATGCCGCGCTCAAGACAGCCCAGCATTCCATGGAGATAACCGACTGGGTTTTCTGGTTTGTTCGTATGCTCTTGCAGGCTCAGGAACAGGCGGAAGCAGAAATCGAATTTACCCTCAAAAAAGTGAAGCTGTTTGATCGAATTCGCAATCAGCTGAACGACCGGCAGCTCAAGGTTCTGCAACGCATGCTCAAGGAGGGGCCCGAAGGGTTCCTGGGCGGCCTGTCTGCCAAAAAATACATCGCGATTGCCAAAACCAGCAAACCGACCGCAACCCGCGACCTTCAGGATTTAGTTGGGAAACAGATCCTTATTCCAAGCGGCGGCGGGCGCAGTACGCATTATCAGATCAACTTCTGAAGGCTAGAGCGTGTATTCGCCGGGTTCGGTGAATTTGACGATCTGCGCGCCGCGGTTTTCGATGAGGTAGCCGCGCAGCTTCAGATATTCAGGCGTGTCGGCGCTTTCCATCTCTTCAGCGGTCAGAGGAGTCAGTTCGAAGCCGGCGTTGTCCACCTTGAGATCTTTGACCGTCACCTTCGCGCCGTCGCAGGCGTGGATAACCAGCGCGGAGCCGTCGCTGATGTCGACGTTTTCGAGTGAGATCTCTTTTCCGCCGAGAACGAGGGTGGCATTGCCGGCGATTGAGCCGCCGGAGATTTTGGCGCGCACTTCATCGAGCGTGAGCGCAAAAGAGGGGCGCAGGATCACGCGCGGGCCGGGGACAATGGGAATATCCAGAATCGATTCGGTCGCGGCGTCTGTGACCGTCATGCCGGCGGCGGTGACTTTTGTGCGGCCTGCCAGATAGAAGTCCGCCTCGGCCGTTGCGGCGGATTCGGGCGTGCCGCCGGTCGCGGCTTTCGCGGCGGCATCGACGATGTTGTTCTTATTGGCCGAGAAGGACCAGGCCCGGTCGAACACAGAAACGCCGACCTTCTCGTTCGGGCCGAAAAGTTTCGGCAGGTCCTGCATCATCGTTTCGAGTCGGGTCGGGCTCTTGAAGGTGGTTTTGGTTTCGTCGGCATATTTCGGGTTCACAAATTCGGCGATGATGCCGCGCGTGCGCTCGAGAATTTTCACATAGGAGGCCACTTGAATGACCAGTACGTTGATGTTGCCGGGGAACATGGAGAAGCCTTGTTCGTTCGGCACATCGCCTTCTGGGCTGACGGTGGCGCGTAGCAGCGGGTCGAGCTGGTTGTATTCCACATTGAGCGTCAGCTCGGTGTCGCCTTTCACCAGTTTGGCCAGTCCGCCGACCGCTTCGCCGGGAATGCGATTGACGGCAATCGAGTTGAAGTTGAAGCCTTTTTCGACGGAGGCGCCGACGGCGGCGGGCACGGCGTTGAAAACCTGTCCGTTGGTGTCTTGAATGAATACGAGGTGTTCGATGCCCTGTTGTTCAAGCCGGGCCGCCAGTCCGCTGGTGTGGAGCAACAGGTGGACGTCGCCATGGCCGTGCGGCTTCAGGACCAGTTTGTATTTTTCTTTTAGCGCGAGGTGCCCGTCGTTGTCGGCAATGGCCGGCACGAGCTCCTGTTTGAGAATGTGAATCTGCTCTTTTTTGAGGCCGAAGTAGTTGTTGGTTTCGAGCGCGGCGCGGGTTTTGGAGTCGGTGTCTTCGGAGACCATGATGATGAACGGCACGGGGCGCGGGGTCTGCATGCGGGCTTCCATTGCTTTGAGGTTGGCGGCGTAGTGCGCGAGGTAGGCCGTGGTTTCCGTTACTTCGACAGGAATGTCGAGTTTGATGCCGGGGTAGCCGAGGCGCTCCCCGAGCCCGCCGGCCACCAGCACAATGGCGGTTTGGCCAAAGTGGTTTTTTCCAAGGGCTTCGTAATGATCGTAGTTCGCATCGAACGTGGTGAGGCTGACCGTATTGGGCTGGTGCGGCACAAAGCCGTCGAACGGGTTTCCACCCTTCCGGGCTTCGGCGAGCAGGGTGCGGGCATTGGTGATGTAACCGGTCAGCCCGCCGGGATACGAGCTGTCGATGCGCGTGAGTGTGGCCAGAAATGCAGCCTTGGCTTCATCCTGTATGCCGGGCGCGTCCCAGTCGGCAAAGAGGTGTTCCTGTCCGGCATCCAGCAGTTTCTGAATCAGTTCCTGTTCCGGTTCATTGCGGGTCAATGTGGTGACGTCCATAGGTTGATCCTTAACGTGGTGCCCGGGGCGGGAATCGAACCCGCACTCCCTTTCGGAAAAGGGATTTTAAG
>JACKQG010000490.1_pt1 | contig 57689 bp, 59 predicted proteins | sample 8237621 | NCBI WGS metagenome assembly JACKQG01 (sample SAMN15677084, study PRJNA649215) | marine metagenome | biome: marine; feature: Black Sea; material: saline water; isolation source: suspended particulate matter (SPM) from the Black Sea western gyre | collected 2013-06-09/2013-06-10 | depth... | reverse complement strand
CGGGCTATCCCCCACTATCAGGCAGATTCCTACGCGTTACTCACCCGTCCGCCACTCGACGCCTGGAAGCAAGCTTCCATCGTTTCCGTTCGACTTGCATGTGTTAAGCATACCGCCAGCGTTCAATCTGAGCCAGGATCAAACTCTTCAGTTCAATTCTAACTATTTAGAACATTGGCAACATTTATAAATAAATGCGCTTTGCGTTCAATTTTTTTAAAAGCTTAATTGCTTTAGTTTTTTATGTGCACTTGCACAATTTAATGTACGAGTGCCCACACAAGTTGTTTGATATATTTTTAAAGAGCTACTGCAAAAAATGTAATTGTTATGCAGTGAAAGATGGAAATTATACAGCGTTAAATTAACTTGTCAACACTTATTTTCAACTTTCTTTTGCAATAAACTTTTTACTGTTTTGGTGCAGTGAAAGCGCGAAATTATACTACCTATTTTGGTTGGGTCAAGCCTTATTCAATTTATTTATTAAATTAATTTATTGGGGTGCTAATTTATCAGCTGAAATCGCTTTGTTAAGCCATTCATCGGCTTTATCAATGTCAACGATGTTTTGTTGAGCATCTATCATTTCAATGTCATTATCGTTCCAACCCTTAATGCCCATCTTTAATGATCGCACATTTTCAAATCCCATTAATTGCATCGTCTGCGCCGCCAGGACACTTCTATTGCCCGATCGACAAATAACCACAATATTTTGATCACGTGCTCTGGCCAATTCTGGCACTGTGTCATCATAGTTCCAAACACAAGAACCTTCTAAAACCCCTCTTGGCACATGTAGCGAGTTTTTAATATGCATCATCTCAAATTCATCTGCCTCTCTAATATCTAACAATATTAATGTTGCATCTGCTTCTATTTCTTCTTCCAAATCCCAAGGGAACACTTCTTCCACGGTTGCCAAAGCGTTTTGTACTAATTGTTGATATCCATCCATAATTACTTCTCTATTTGCAGTAGCCTTTTTCAGTAACCATAACTGCCACTTCAACTCTTGACGTTAATGACAATTTCTTTAAGATTGACTTAACGTGGAGTTTAACTGTGCCATCTGAAATGCCTAACTCTCTAGCGATCACTTTATTACTATGGCCAATTGAAACCTGACAGGCTACTTCTTGCTCGCGCTTAGTAAGCAACTCAAACGATGGCTCATTATCGTTTAATTCATTTCTTAGCACTTTTGCTAATACATGAGTCATATCCTGGGCCACTACAATCGAACCTTTAACCGCCTCATTAAGCGCATCGACCAACTCATCTGGATCCATGTCTTTAAGTAAGTAACCCTGGGCACCATACTTCAAACAGTCTCTAAGGTCTGTTTCCTCTGTGCTGGTGGTTAACATAATTACCGGTGTTTGAATTTTTCGCTGTTTGATGATTTGCAAGACTTCTATGCCTGACATCTGTGGCATGCGCAAATCCAGAAGGATAATGTCGACTTCAATGGATTCAATTTCTTCTAATCCTTGCTCTGGTGACGAGGCTGCACTGGCAGAAATGTCTTTTGATTCTAGTAGCGCAATTAAACCGTTTCTAAACAGTGCGTGATCATCAATAATATATATCTTCATTTTTTATTTCTCAAAACTTACCGTAATACGAGTGCCTTCATCTACTTCTGACTCTACTTCAATATGTGCGCCCACTCGCTGAGCACGCTCTTGCATAATATTCATGCCAATATTATTCCCCATTACTTCACTGGTATTTTGATCTTTTACAAAGCCCACGCCGTCATCTTCAATTAATAGTTGACATTTAGGCTGAGCTGAAAGCAAAATTCTCACGTTACGCGCCTTAGCATGCTTGCGAATATTTGATAATGCTTCTTGAGTAATACGCATAATTTGCATCTCAACCTCTGGCGTCACTTTAAATTTACCTTCAACCTGTAAATAGGTAGCTATCCCTTCTTCTGATTTAAAGCGATTAACCAAGTTTTCCAACGAAACCTCTATGCCTTTAGGGTCTAGTGGCACCCTAAAATTACACATAAGTTCGCGCAACTCCTGATTAGCCTGAGTAATATTACCTTGTAGTGCCTCAATTTGATGATAGGCATCTAGTTGCTTAGCCTGCTTAAGCGAATTACCCAAAACACTCACCTGTAACTTCAGGCTATAAATAGTTTGAGCCAATGAATCATGGATTTCTTGAGATAAGAATAGTCGCTCTTGAGATAGCTCCATACGCTTAGTTTGCTCATCCAAGGCTGATTTGTCGAGTGCAACTGCAATATTTTCAGCAATTGATTCTAACAAAGCACGCTCATCATAAACTAGTGAAGGCTCTTGATCAAAAAACAAGTTAAAAATACCTAGGGTTTTTCCATGATGACGCAGTGGAATAAAAATGGTGCCAACATCAGCAATTTTTTTAGACTGATTGCCAACGCACTTAGCACAGTTATACACACTAAATTGCACGCCGGCCTGCTCGGCCATTGCCACTTCACCACAAAAACAATCACTATTTAATACGTGCAACTCTTGGCCTTGTGAATCAATCACGCCACGTTGTGCCACTAGATACAGCTCGCCATCATCTGCCAAACTTCGAGCAGCACCAGAGCTTGCTCCTGTCATCTTGACAAACATGCCCAAGAAATAGTCAAATAATTCTTCGGTTGAATGCAATTTATTTAGTTTAGAAGAGACACTATATAAGGTCTCTAAAGAAGCAGACTTTTGACTCAAGCGCTGAATCTGTTTTTTTAAAATCCCTTCCATGTCATCATAAAGATGTTGATTTTCATCAATCAAATGGTTGATTGCACTGGCCACTGGTTGAAATGAAGTTTGCTGCACTTCCTCTAGACGGATATTTTGGTTGGTTTTGTATCCAGACACCCATTGCTGCAAATCAGCAAATGGCAGTAAGAAATCCTTGCGTATTGATAAATACAAGCCAAGATATGCAACCAAGATTAAAACAACCAACAAGATATCCATAGCTTTCTGTGTTTCATAGGCAGCTAAAATCTCCATCACCAAGATAGGCGATAATAACGCTGTCACCATAAAGTATAGATAGAACTTGTAATTAATATTCATAGCACCTAACTACTTACCAATACAAAAAGAAGAAAAAATTTCGCCTAATAAATCATCTGAAGAGAATTCACCAGTAATACTACCCATAGCAACCCCTGCATGGCGCAAATCTTCAGCCATTAACTCAACAGCGCCACCTTCAAGCTGAAGTAGTGCGTTGTTAATACTATTCTGTGATTCTTCAAGTGCAATAATATGGCGTTTTCTAGCCAGCACAACGCCTTCTGCACCGCTATCAAGACCGGCAATATCTGACAGCTCTTGTCTAAGCAGCTCAATACCTTTAGTCTCTTTTGCACAAATTGACAATTGGGTCGAGCCATCAACCATGGTTTTTTCAATAGACTCATTGGTTAAATCAACCTTATTCTTAATAATGAGTAAATTTTTATATTGAATATTATCTGGCAATAAAGAAAAATCAGGATTTTGATCTTGTGCGTCATACATCATTAACACCACATCTGCATTGGCAATTACGTCGCGCGCTCTTTTAATGCCCTCTTGTTCAACCACATCATCACTATCATGCAATCCTGCAGTATCAATAATATTGAGCGGCATGCCATTAATATGAATGGTTTCACGCAACACGTCTCGGGTGGTGCCAGCAATATCTGTCACAATCGCACTAGAACGTTGCGTTAATGCATTTAGTAAAGAAGATTTGCCCGCATTTGGCTTTCCCGCAATGGCCACATTAAGCCCCTCTCTCAAAATAGCACCTTGATTGGCCGAGTGTAGAATTTGCTCAATTTCTACTTTAATGGCCTGAGTTTTTTCTTTCACCTGTTCAGATTGCAGAAAATCAATTTCTTCATCTGAAAAATCAATGGTCGCCTCAACAAAAATACGCAAGTCAATAATAGATCGAGTCAGCGCATTAACCTGTGCTGAAAACACACCGGTTAACGATCTAAGTGCAGAGCGTGAAGCTTGCTCAGAGTTGGCGTCAATCAAGTCAGCTACTGCTTCTGCCTGCACCAAATCCATTTTTCCATTTAAAAAGGCGCGCTTTGAAAACTCACCCGGCGTTGCTGCTTGGGCGCCAAGCCCAATGGCAGATTCCAGCAATGAACGCATAACACTTATGCCGCCATGCCCTTGAAACTCTAGAACATCCTCGCCTGTAAATGAATGAGGGCCAGGGAAATATAACGCAATACCTTGATCAATTTCTACCTTATCTTGATTAAAAAATGAACCATAATGCGCATAACGAGCCTTGGGCACAAACCCTAACATTTGTTCAGCAATGGCTTGACAAAGTGGGCCTGAAACGCGCACGACACCAATGCCGCCTTTACCAATACTACTGGCTAATGCACAAATGGTTGATTCGCTATGGCTCATGGACACCTCCAGAAACCCCGGTGCGATTTAGGGAATGCAGAAAATAGTACATTTTTCAGCCAAAAATTAATAGAATAGCTAGTTATTTGATGAATTTTTGGCTGAAAAAGGTGCGGTTTTATGTGTTTCATAAATTGTATTGGGGTTTTTGGAGGTGCCCTCATAGTTAAGTTTGTTCAAAATACTGGGATAAAAACTCATCAAAGCCTATGGTATCAGACTCTTCAATCTCACGCTGACGTTTGCAAGATGATTTTGCTTGAGCATCAAGATAATCAAAGTGTATCTGATTAATATCATTAGCTAAAAATTCGCGACGATATTGCTTGGCAAATGTATTAGTATCATCAAAAAATCCTTGATTTTTATTACGCATTCGCTCAAGCATTTGCGCTGAAGGTGTTAATTCAGGATTGGAAAAACGTCTACAAATATCACTCACCTGTGTTTGATAGTCTTTGCCAAACAGCGCAGCACACAGCTCTAAATCAGTGGCAAGCTGACTGCCAAATTCAGCAATTGAAACCTCTTTAGATTGATGTTTGAGTGTTAAGTTTGGTTTGCGCCCTTCATGAGCGATTAACTGATCATTACCATCAATTTCAAATTGCTCCCTAGTGGAAATAGCGGGCGATTCTTTTAACAAACAAAATAATAAAAACACTTCCAAGAAATGAATTTGCTGCTCATCAATACCCATAGGTAATGATGGATTAACATCTAAAGATCTGAGTTCAATATAGGCAATGCCTTGATCACTCAAACTGTCTAATGGCTTCTGGCCTGCTTTAACCAGCGGCTTAGGGCGAACTGACGCATAATATTCATTTTCAATTTGCAGAATATTGGTATTAAGCTGCTGATAATGACCATTTTTTTTAATACCGATACGCTCATATTCACTACAGCTGGCTGACATACCTGACTTCAACGAATGAATATAATGATCCAAAGAATTATAGTTAGCCTTTACACCTGCCTCATCCTCGCGTAGATTTTGATAACCAATATCGCCCATACGCAAGGAGGTCGCATAAGGCTCATACAAAGTAGAGTCGTTAAATTCAACTAATGAATGCTGGTGATAACCCTTTAAAAATGACTTACACACTGCTGGAGAGGCGCCAAATAAATAAGGCACAATCCAACCGTAGCGCACTACATTTCGAGTAAGCGCCATATAGGCTTCGTCTTGACTTTGCTCAACGTTCGAGAACAAACAGCACTGCTTAATAAACTCTGTTGAGAATGAATAGTTAAAATGAATGCCAGCTATGGTTTGCATCACACTGCCATAACGATTGGCCAATCCCTGGCGGTAAACCGTTTTCATCTTTGCTCGATTGCTTGATCCGTATTGGGCAATAGGAATATAGGTCTCTCCTCGAATAACACAGGGCATACTTGCCGGCCAAAAATTCTGATCCTTGGGTAAACGACAATATAAATAATGTTGCGTATCTTGCAAAAAATTAAGTACCGACTTAGCATCAGGCAGTGGCGGGGTAACCAATTCAAGCAGTGATTCTGAAAAATCAGTGGTGATATTTGGATGTGTTAACGCGCAACCTAGGTTTTTTGGATGTGGCGCTTGTGATAATCCGCCCTTTCTAGAAACCCGCAACCCCTCTTTTTCAATGCCCATTAAATTGCCTGAAAGCAATTGGGCGTGAGGCTTAAGTAATTGAATTTTTTGCGCTATATTCAAAGGATTAACGAACTAAAATAAGCGTTATTTTACCATTAGCTTAACAAATGAAGACAATCAAGGCTGTTGTTGGCGTTTTACGCAATGACTCAGGGCAAATATTGATCGCCAAAAGGCAAGATCACCAGTTCATGGGTGGATTTTGGGAGCTTCCTGGTGGCAAAATTGAACAAGGTGAGTCGCCAGAGGATGCTATTTCTCGAGAGTTAAATGAAGAGCTGGGCATAACAGTCAGTCAGCTTTCTCTACATCAAACCATGACTCATCAATATAAAGACAGAATAGTTGAGTTGAATATTTATAATATCAATCAATATCAATACACACCTCAAGGTATCGAAGGTCAAGAAATTACCTGGAGTTCCGTTGAACAATTATCAACTTTTAATTTATTACCCACCATGAAAGCCTTTATTGATTCAATCACTCTGCCAAACAAATACTGGATTACCCCATCAAGCAATCATCAAAGCGCGGCCTGGATGGAAAAATTTAACGAAAAAATGACGCAAGATATTGAGCTAATTCAACTTCGAAGCAAAATTGAGCTAGATAAAGCATTTATCACAGAACTTAACAATAAATGCCAACAACATAACATTAAGTTATTGCTCAATATACCCAACAAAACTTTTGATGAAGTCTATTGTGATGGCTGGCATATTACAACGGGCGAGATGTTAAAACTCAATAAAAGACCTTGTGATAAGAGCAAGCTGCTCGGCGCATCTACTCACAACCTCAAAGAAGCATTACAAGCCCAAGAATTGGGTGCGGATTTTGTGGTTATTTCACCGGTTCAAGCCACACAAACTCATCCTGATACTGTGCCACTTGGTTGGGATGCAGCCCAAGAAGTCGTCAATAAACTTAACATTCCAGTGTATTTTTTAGGCGGCATGGGGCTTGAAGATTTGGACAAAACTATAAATCTTGGCGCCCAAGGTATTGCCGGAGTAAGTGCCTTTTAACACTACTACGCTCTAGCAACCGTTAATACATCGCAAGACTTAACTCCAGCCTTAATCACAGTTTTTGCCAGCTCATTTAAGCTTGCACCTGTTGTCATTACATCATCTACTAACAACACTTTGTTGTAAGTCATATCTTTAGCACTAAAAGCATTTTTAATTTCGCTGTGCCGCTCTTTTAAATCCAAAGTTGATAGTGCCTTTGTCGCTTTGGTACGCCTCACACTGGTTTTATCAATCAACACATTGGTCTTTTTAGCAATTATTCTTAATAGTTCATGCGTTTGATTGTAGCCACGTTCACGCAAACGTTGTTTGCTGAGTGGCAAAGGGATAATGGCGTCATACTTACCATGGCTGGCAATAATGTCCATGAATCTATCATAAAGACGATGCGCAAAGAAATCGCCAATGCAAAGCTGGCGATCAAACTTAAAGTGTTTGATTAGTTGAGCGCAACTGCCAGAATAATCATATAAAGTGTACGCATTGGAAAATAGTGGAGAATGGCTCAAGCAAGCGCCGCAAAAATTCAAATCAGAGCTTAAAGGTGTAGCGCATGAGCGGCAGCGATGATGGCTACTGGAAAAGCTTTGTTCACAAGTTTGACAGACGCAAAATTGCGCTTGCTCAGTGCAAAGCGCACAGGTTTGTTTTGGTATTAGCCCCGTGTAAACACCCATGTTTTAGCGTCTGATAATTCTTCCTTAAATTGATACTCTTCCCAATTAAACGCTTTTAAATCTTGCGGATTTTGAATGCGATTTTTAATCATATATTGCACCATTAATCCGCGAGCACGCTTGGCATATATACCAATAATTTTATATTTATCGCCTTTAAACTCCTTAAAGACGATATTGATAATTTTAGCGTTTAACGCGGTTTGATCAATCCCTTTAAAATACTCATTAGAAGCCAGATTGATAATAACTTCTGACTCGTCTTCATTAAGCACTTGCGAGATTTTATCACCCCAGAATTTGTATAAATTTTTACCTTTGGGGTTTTCCAATTTAGTGCCCATTTCTAATCGATAAGGCATGATTAAATCTAGTGGCCTAACCACGCCATACAAGCCCGATAACATGCGTAAATTATCTTGTGCAAAAACCAGATCTTTTTTGCTTAAATTGGGCGCATCAATACCGTTATAAACATCACCCTTAAAAGCTAATAACGCTTGTTTGGCGTTGTCAAAATTAAAAGGAATAGAAAAATTTTGAAATCGATCATAATTTAATTTAGCTAGCTTTTCACTAATTGACATCAGCTTAGATAACTCTTCCTGGCTCTTCTTTTTTAAGATGCCAACCAAAGAGGTAGACTCATCTAATTGACGAGCTGTAGAATAATCACGGATATCAGGCTTGGAAAAATCCTGAGTTTTGGAAGGGGAAATAACCGCTAACATACTGGTCTAAATTGCTTAAAAAAATATGTCAATATTCTACCTTATTAATGCGATGAAAGTCACTCGGACACTAGGGGATTTCAACTTATTAAGCCGAACGTTTTAGGATATAATTGACAGAATTTTTCGATTTATATTTTGTAGATTTTTAACTATGCAAAACAAACTATTACACCTACCAAAAGCGCACGGTCTTTACTCACCTACTAACGAGAAAGAAAACTGTGGCGTTGGTTTTATTGCCCATGTAAAGGGTCAACCGTCTCATCAAATTACACTTGACGCTTTAGAAATGTTAAGCCGCATGGATCACCGTGGTGGTTGTGGTTGTGAAGCCAATACAGGCGATGGCGCTGGTATTTTGACCAATATCCCGCATGACTTCTTTGCAGCTGAGATTAAGTCTCAATTTAATGTAGCAGTAGCTCAAGGCGAATATGCCGTTGGTAACGTATTCTTCCCGCAAGATGACACACAGCGCGCTCATTGTATGGCTCTGATGGAGCAAGCTGTTGCTGAAGAAGGCCAAACTTTTATTGGCTGGCGAGATGTGCCAGTTGATACGCAAAAGGCCGACGTAGGCGGTATTGCAAGAGAGTCTCAGCCTGTTATTAAACAACTGATTGTTGGAAAAGCGGACGATATTGACACGCAAGCATTTGAGCGTGCTTTATTTGTAATTAGAAAACAAACGGCCCATACAATCCGCACGGATGAATCTTTATCTGAAGCCATGTTGTTTTATGTGTGTAGTTTATCAACCACCATTATCATCTACAAAGGCATGTTGATGGGCTCTCAAGTGCTTGATTTTTATTCAGATTTATCTAATCCTGACTATGCTACTTACTTGGCCATGGTGCATTCTAGATTCTCAACCAACACCTTCCCATCATGGGACAGAGCGCAGCCATGTCGTTACATGTCGCACAATGGTGAAATTAATACACGCCAGGGTAATTACAACTGGATGCGTGCACGTGAAGGTACGCTAGAAAGTGATCTATTTGCCAGCAATCTAGAAAAAACACTGCCAGTTATTGAAACTGAAGTGTCTGATTCAGGTAGTTTTGATAACGTATTAGAATTTTTAATGATGAACGGTCGTTCATTACAAGAAGCAGTATTAATGATGGTGCCTGAAGCTTGGCAGAACGACACTAACATGAGTGATGAGAAAAAAGCCTTTTATGAATATTTCTCAAATATGATGGAGCCATGGGATGGCCCAGCTTCAATCGCTTTTACTGATGGACATCAAATTGGCGCCGTATTAGATCGTAACGGCCTACGCCCTTCTCGCTACTACTTAACGCATGATGATCGTGTGATTATGGCCTCTGAAGTTGGTGTGGTTGATGTTGAAACAGATAATGTTAAAACCAAAGGCAGGTTGCGCCCAGGAAAAATGTTCTTGGTTGATTTTGACAAAGGTGAGCTGATCGATGATGAGGCAATCAAAGCAGACTTTGCTACAAAGAACCCGTACCAAGAATGGCTAAACGATCAACAAATTCACTTATCGGAGCTTGGCTGTGAATTAGAAGCACACGGCTTTCACCCAGATACGCTAATTCACCGTTTAAAAGCCTTTGGTTACAGCACGGAAACACTGCAATTCATGCTACTGCCATTGGTTAACGAGCTGCGTGATCCAGTAGGATCAATGGGTAATGATTCAGCTTTAGCTTGTTTGTCAGACCAATCTCGCATTATTTATGATTACTTTAAGCAATTATTTGCTCAAGTAACCAACCCAGCTATTGACTCTATTCGTGAAGAAGTGGTTATGTCGCTACGTTGCTCAATTGGCCCTGAAGGCAATCTATTGGCCAACAATCCTGAAAACGCTCATCGCTTAGTTGTTGACCATCCAATTTTAACCAATGAAGAAACAGCGGCATTAAGGCACTGTAATCATCGTGGCTGGACTAGTAAAACCATCGACATCACTTACGACATTAACGATGGCAAGAAAGTGTCAAAACTACTGGATGATATTTGTACACAAGGCTCACAAGCCATTAAAGATGGTCATAGCTTAATTATCTTATCAGATCGCAATATTGGCACCAATCGTGTTGCAATATCAAGCTTCCTTGCCTCGTCCGCACTGCACAGATATTTGGTTGCTAGCCATGAAAGAACACAGGTTGGTATTGTGGTTGAAACGGGTGAGGCGCGCGAAGTACATCATTTCTGTCTAATGACTGGTTTTGGTGCAGATGCCATCAACCCATACCTAGCCTTTGAAGCGCTGTGGCAAGCGCGTCGTGATGAAATGATCGATATTGAAAGTGATGAGGCGATTATTGCCGCTTACCGTAAAGGTGTTGCTAAAGGCATGCTTAAAGTCATGGCTAAAATGGGCATTTCTACATTAGAGTCATACAAAGGCGCACAAATCTTTGAAGCGATTGGCCTTGCGCCAGAAGTAATGGAAAAATGTTTCTTCGAAACGGCTTCGCGTATTAACGGTGTTAATTTTGACATCCTTCAAGCAGAAAGTGAAAAACGCCACCAACATGCCTACCATACTCAAACACTAGACAATCTAGGCCAATATCATTGGCGTAGTGGTGGTGAAAAACATATGTGGGATCCTAAAACTATTTCTAACCTACAATTAGCTGCTAGAAATAATGACGAGTCCGCTTATTGGGCATTCGCCAAACATGCTAATGAAGAAGGCACACGAAATTCAACCTTACGCGGACTAATGTCATTTAAAACGGGCAATCCGATTGCACTAGATAAGGTTGAGCCCGCCAAGGAAATTGTTAAACGTTTTGCTACAGGTGCGATGAGTTTTGGCTCAATTTCTGCAGAATCACACGAATCATTAGCCATTGCTATGAATCGCTTAGGTGGTAAATCAAATACCGGAGAAGGTGGCGAAGACGCCAAACGTTGGACCCCTGACGCCAATGGCGATTCGCGTCGCAGTGCGATTAAGCAAGTAGCTTCAGGTCGTTTTGGTGTCACCATTGACTACCTAAATAACGCTGATGAGATTCAAATTAAAGTATCACAAGGCGCTAAGCCGGGCGAAGGTGGCGAATTGCCAGGGTCAAAAGTTGACGAAGGCATTGCTGCCATTCGTCACTCAACACCAGGCGTGGGGTTAATTTCTCCACCACCTCATCACGATATTTATTCGATTGAAGATTTATCACAACTTATTTTTGACTTAAAACGCTCTAATCCAGAAGCGCGCATTAGTGTGAAATTGGTAGCCGAAGTCGGCGTAGGTACGATTGCTGCTGGTGTAACTAAGGCAAAATCTGATCACATCGTTATCGCTGGTCATGATGGTGGCACAGGTGCATCACCACTTACCTCTATTAAGCATGCGGGCTTGCCATGGGAGCTTGGTTTGGCTGAAACACATCAAACACTGGTGATGAACGATCTTCGTTCTCGTGTAGTCATTCAAACGGATGGTCAATTAAAAACAGGTCGTGATGTGGCCATTGGCGTACTATTAGGTGCAGAGGAGTTTGGCTTCTCAACCGCGCCATTAATTACCATGGGCTGTATCATGATGCGCAAGTGTCATTTAAATACTTGTCCGGTTGGTATTGCAACGCAAGACAAAGAGTTACGCAAGAAATTTACGGGCAAGCCTGAACATGTTGTTAATTACCTATTTATGGTTGCTGAAGAGTTGCGCTTAATCATGGCGGAGCTTGGTTTTAAAACTGTGAACGAGATGATTGGTCGTGTTGATATGTTAGAGATGAACCAAGCAATTGAGCATTGGAAACAAGGCACAATTAATTTAGACGCCTTGTTAACACCAGCACAAAAGCCGCACGCAAATGCAGGCACTTACCAAACTGAAATTCAAGATCATCAACTAGAGCTGCAGCTTGATAATACTTTATTTGAACAATCTAAGTCGGTAGTTAACGATGATCAACCAGTGACAATTGAAAGCAAGATCACTAACGTTGATCGTGCGGTTGGTGCGATGTTATCCTCACGCCTAGTTAAAGCGCGTGGTAGCAACACCTTAGCAGATGACAGTGTTCATATTAAATTTAACGGCTCTGCTGGTCAGTCATTAGGCGCTTTTATGGCAAAAGGCATTACACTTGAGGTAGAAGGTGATGCTAATGACTACGTTGGCAAGGGCTTGTCTGGTGGTAAAGTGATTGTCTACCCGCCTAAAAATTCTAGCTTTAATGCACAAGATGAAATCATTGCGGGTAATGTTTGTGGTTACGGCGCTACTGGTGGTGAGATATATCTATCAGGCTGTGTATCAGAAAGATTCTGTGTGCGTAACTCTGGTGTTACTGCGGTTGTAGAAGGTATTGGCGATCATGGTTGTGAATACATGACTGGCGGTCGAGTCACGGTTTTGGGTGAAGTGGGTCGTAACTTTGGTGCAGGTATGAGTGGTGGTATTGCTTATATTTATAATCCAAATAACACTTTCAAAGCGATGGTTAACCCGATCATGATTGATCTTGATCCAATGGATGATGAAGCGCAAGCTGAACTTAAGACTTTTGTAACAAATCATGCAAAATTCACTGGATCAGCGGTTGCACAACACATTCTAGATAACTGGGATGAAGAGTTAATGCATTTTATCAAGGTGATGCCAAAAGACTTTAAACGGGTCTTGGCTGAAAACGCTAAAAAGTAAAGTTAACTAAAAAAGGATTGCTAATTGCAATCCTTTTTTTTATGTCAAAATTTTGAATTAAATAGGTACAGCGTCAATGACATCAGCCGCTTCGTCAATGGCTTCATCAATCCCCTCGCCTACTACGGGCACAATTGAAATGACCGCGCCACCAACACGCATTGGCACAGTAACGACTTTGGTCAATACGCAGCTTGATAACAATAAAGCAGAAAGGAGTAAGGTTGTAAATTTAAACATGGTTATTTTCTATCCAAAATAGTAAAGTGATAAGTATGTTGATTTTTTTCATCCGGCTGATGCGACTCTCTAAAACTCTCTGAGAAATCGGCACGATCAAAATCTGGAAAATGCGCATCACCTTCGTACTCACCTTCAATCTGAGTGATATATAAACGGTCGACACTTGGCAGCATTTGCTCATAAAAAGAAGCACCGCCCATCACCATAACTTCCTCATCAGTCTTGGCCAACTCAAGCGCTTGATCAATACTTCCGACCACTTCACAACCCTCAGCCAAAAAATCCGCATTACGACTGATGATTACATTGCGACGATTAGGCAACGGCCTGCCAATAGACTCATAAGTTTTTCTACCCATTAACACGGTTTTTCCGGTGGTAGTTTTTTTAAAATAACCCAAATCAGCTGGTAAATGCCAAGGCAAAGCATTATCTTTACCAATGAGTTGATTGTCGTCCATAGCAACGATGATGGATAAGCGCATGAAAAAGCCCTAAATAACGTAAAATGACTTCTATTTTACAAACACCCATAGCACTCGTGTCATTAATTCTTGCTTCTTCATCCCCCTTTCGAAAAGAGCTGCTAAGCAAACTTGGTTTAAGCTTTGTAACGCACTCGCCTGACGTTGATGAATCAAGAAATCCAGGGGAAACGCCTGAGCAGTTAGTATTTCGATTGGCACAAGATAAAGCGAAAGAGGTGGCAAAGTTTTATCAAGGGCTGATTATCGCCTCAGATCAAGTAGCCACATTGCAAGACGGACAAGGTGCGAACGATCAAGTATTGGGCAAGCCGCATACGCATGAGAATGCCATTAAACAACTTAGTGAATGTTCTGGAAAAACCGTTACATTTGTTACTAGTTTGTGTCTTTTAAATACAAACACCAACAAGATGCAAACAATTGTTGAAACATTTAAAGTGGTTTTTAGGTCGCTAAGCCTTGAGCAAATTAATAACTATTTAAAAAAAGAGCAGCCTTACAATTGTGCCGGAAGCTTCAAATCAGAAGGTTTAGGTATTAGTTTATTTAGTGAACTTGATGGCAAAGATCCCAACACTTTAATTGGTCTGCCTTTGATTCAGCTAATTCAGCTATTAGACAATGAAGGTGTTGACGTTCTAAACATCGAAGCTTAGCGCATGGCCTATTTGCATCCTGACAAGGTTAGCGCCTTAGCTTCAGGTAAAAAAACTTATTGGGGCTCTTTATATGGCAGTGCTGATGCGCTGGCATTAATCGAGCATGTTCAACAAAACCCGCAAGTTATACTGCTTATTGCTAATGATATCGCTCATTTAGACAGTCTTTATCATTCGCTCAATTTTTATGCTCATGACTTAAACATCTTGTCTTTTAATCATTGGGAGGTGTTAGCTTATGATCAATTTTCACCTCATCCTGATATCACCTCCAATCGCTTAAAAACTTTATCCAAACTTAAGTCGCTCAAACAAGGGGTTGTCATTACCACCTTGGAAACGCTATGTTCACGACTTTGCCCAATTGAATTTAGCGAGCAATACAGCTTTAATCTTGATGTGGGCGACACAATAGAGCCAAATAGTTTTAGTGAAAAACTACTGAAAATTGGCTACAATCGGGTAACGACGGTCATGGAGCATGGCGAATTTAACATTCGAGGATCGTTGATTGACCTGTACCCAATGGGCGCCAAGGCGCCGTACCGACTAGATTTATTTGATGAAGAAATTGAAAGTATTCGCACCTTTGACACATCGACCCAGCGTAGTGAATCACAAGTTAAGCAGATTGCTTTATTGCCAGCGCGTGAATTTGCCACTGACAATGCTAGCATAGAATTATTCAAACACAATTATGATCAAGCCTTTGCCAAGCAAAGCTTTATTTATAACGAGGTAAGCGAGGGTAGGCTGCCAGGTGGCATTGAGTTTTACTTGCCCTTATTTTTCAAATCAACTAATACGCTATTTGACTACCTGCCCAACAATATCACCGTTGCCACTTCTGCTGGTTTTAGCGAACTAGTTGATAACACTTATCAAGAACTTCAGTCACGTTTTAAGCATGCTCAGCAAGATCTTGAGCGCCCACCACTTGAACTTAATCAGGTTTTTTTAAATAAAGACCAACTATTCTCTGCCATTAAGCAACAATCGCAGCTGATCATTTCGCCTTCAAAATTAGCAGATAAAGCGGGGCATGTAAACTTCAAATCAAAGTTGTTGCCACCCTTGCAAATTGATCCTCAAAATAAAAACCCACTGGCCAAATTGTCCGGATTTATTGACAGGTCTAATCGTCGAATTCTGATTGTTTGTCAATCACAAGGCAGGCAAACTATTCTAGAAGAGCTGTTATCCAATCACAGCCTAACAGCTAAGCCCATCACTGATTGGCAGCAGTTTTTAATAGAGAGTCAGCCCCTTTGTATCACCAACCAAACTTTGGCCCAAGGGCTACTCAGTGACGATATTGCCATTGTTACTGAAGAAAATTTATTTGGCCAAGAGGTTGTACAACAGCAACGCAGACGTAGAGCCAAGCATAAAGACTTTGATGAAGCCATTAAAAGTCTGGTTGAAATAAAACAAGGTGATCCTATCGTTCATGAAAACTATGGAATTGGTCGCTATTTGGGTCTAAAAACTCAAACTTATGATGGTCAATCTCAAGACTTTTTACAGCTAGAATATGCCGGTGGTGCTAAACTCATGGTACCAATGACCTCGCTTAATTTAATTTCTCGTTATTCTGGCACTTCACCTGAAAATGCACCTTTGCACAAACTAGGCACGCCTCAGTGGAGCAAGGCTAAGAAAAAAGCTGGTGAAGCACTACACGATGTAGCTGCAGAGCTCTTAGAAATATATGCCAAACGTGAATCACAAACAGGATTTTCATTTCCTGAGCCTAACGATGCTTATTCATCTTTTGTGGCCAGCTTTGCTTTTGAAGAGACACCCGATCAACTGAAAACCATGGGAGAAGTGTTGGCTGATATGCGCTCGCACAAACCCATGGACCGCTTAGTGTGTGGCGATGTAGGCTTTGGCAAAACAGAAATTGCTATGAGGGCTGCTTTTTTAGCTGTAGAAGCCGGCAAGCAAGTCGCTATTTTAGTGCCAACCACCTTGTTGGCCAATCAACACCATCAATCATTTTCTGATCGCTTTGCCGATTATCCGGTTGAAATTGCTGCGCTATCCAGATTCCAAACACCCAAAGAGCAAAAGATTATTATTGAAAAGCTTAACGTTGGCAAAATTGACATTGTAATCGGCACCCATAAAATCATTCAGGGTAGCATCAAGTATAAGAACCTCGGTCTAGTCATTATCGACGAAGAACACCGGTTTGGTGTTAAGCAAAAAGAGGCGTTGAAAAAAATGCGTGGCCAAAGTGACATTCTGACAATGACTGCCACGCCAATTCCGCGTACGCTTAATATGGCACTTGGCTCATTGCGTGAATTGTCCATTATTGCCACACCACCGGCAAAACGAAGTGCTATCCAAACCTTTGTGCAAGAATGGCAAGATGACAACATCAAAGAGGCTTGCAATCGAGAGCTACATCGTGGTGGGCAGATTTTTGTTCTACATAATGATATTGACTCTATTGATAATTTAGCTGAAAGCCTTAAAGCGCTCATGCCAAATGTTGCTGTGCGTATTGCCCATGGGCAAATGCCAACCCGTGAACTCGAACACATCATGAGTGACTTTTATCATGCACGTTTTCAAATTTTGGTTTGCACCACCATTATTGAAACGGGTATCGATATTCCTAATGCCAACACCATTATTATTAATAATGCACAAAATTTTGGCCTGGCACAACTCCATCAATTACGTGGTCGTGTTGGAAGGTCACATCACCGAGCCTATGCCTATCTTGTGATTAAATCTCATCAATCACTGTCTAAAGATGCTAAAAAACGCTTGGATGCGATTGAATCCCTTGAGGAGCTGGGCGCTGGATTTATGCTGGCTAATCATGACCTAGAAATCAGAGGTGCTGGCGATTTGCTCGGCGATAATCAATCAGGCAAGATTAGTGAGATTGGGTTTAATCTGTACCATGACTTACTCAAGCGCACCATTGATGCGATGCGCTCTGGGCGCAAAATTAATCTTGATGATCCGATTAATCACGAAATTCAAATTGACTGCGGACTACCTTCTATTATTCCGCAAAACTATTTAGAAGATGTACATGAACGCTTAGTCTTATACAAGCGTATTGCCAGTTGCAACACCAATAACGACCTCAAAGAATTACAAATTGAGATGATTGATCGCTTTGGTCTTTTACCAGATTCAACCAAGCATTTATTTGCCAATACGCGACTCAAACTTTTTTGCGAAAAAATCGGAATTGATGAAATTAACCTTTATGACGATAAAGCCATCATCACTTTTGGCACTAAAAATACCATAGAACCGATAAAAATCATTCATTTGATCCAAAAACAGCCTAAAAACTATCAGTTAAAGGGTCAAAATCAGTTAATTGTAAAAGAAGATATGCCTGAAGACATCAGACGCATTGAGCTTATCGAAAATTTACTAAAAAAGCTAAATTAGCTTGTTTTTAATAAGTTTTGAAGCAAATAACTTAAGGGCAATATAAATAAACACAATGCCGCCAAATATATCGCTAGCTGCATACGACTGAATAAACAATACCGGATCTGGAATTAGCTTGCCTTGCATTGGATACACAAACACTTTAGCAAAGGTTGCAATTAATGAAGCAAGAATCACTAAGAACATAACGTGTGAATACTTCACCTTACCTGAATCAAAGAAAGTAGACAAATGGAAAGCTCGCATAATTAATATAGAGACAATTGGTGCTAAGCTATCGATAAATTTACCCATATAGCTATACATATGCACCGCCTCCCAAGTAAAGCCTTTCGTAATAAAGGTTGCTAGAAAATAACCCAAAACTACGCCAGGAAAAGATTTAAAGCCGAACAACAATGGTGCCAAAATAGCTGCACCCATTGGTAACCAAATATAATTAGCAATAGAGATATTAATATGGTCAAACGGCACAATAATTAAACGCGATACAAATACCATCGCAAAGGCTATCGCGTTAAACCAAAGAAATTGCTTCATCGATTCTCCAATAGTTTCGACAATTTAACGGTGGCATAAATAAAAACAAAACCGCCAAGAATATCGCCAATTAAATAGGTTGATACAAAATTAACAACATTAATATCTTCTTGCAAAACGCCATAAAATAAAGAAAATTTGCCAAACGTATTAAGCAGCGCTGTTAGTATGACAACGAACATCACATGACGGTAGTTGATTTCTTTGCCATCAAAGAATTGCGATAAACCAAAAGACTTCATCATTTGAATAGCAACAATTGGCGCCAACGAACCAATAATAACGTGGCCAGAAAAGCCATCAAAGCCATTACCAAACCAGTTATTCCACAGCGTATAGCCAATTAGCGTATTAGCTAATGCAACACCTGGCAATACGCCGTACCCGAATAATAAATAAGAAAGGATTGCCGCACCCATTGGCAAAAACAGAAGATTGCCATTCGAAAAATCAATATGCCCCATGCCTTCAACCAACAATAGCGATACAATCACCAGTATAAAGGTTAAAAAATTATGCTGTAGCAATAACATTGATTAAATAATAAGCTAAAAATAGCCTATTATACTGAACTATAAAATAATGCGGGGGGGTTAGCTTGCTTGCTGTGGAACAATTCTTTGAATAAGTGGCACAAGTACTTTTAATACCAAATAAATAACCAATAGCGCACCCATAACATCACCCGCAATATAATGAGTGATAAAATCAAATATGGCAAGGTCTAGATAAATTGATTGTGCAAAAACAAAATATTTAAGCAGGGAGCTAACTACTGATACACCCATAACCAATGTCAATATATGTCTAAAATCAATATCACCAAGATGATCAAAATCACACATCTTAGCTAATTTCATACCGCTCATCACAATAATAGGCGCAGTGGCACCTGCACAGGCAGATAAGGTACCCAGTAGTAAATTACCGCCCCAAGAGTCAAATAAAATAACACCACTAGTAATACATGCAGCGAGTATTCCAGGGAATATACGAAAACCAAACAACAAGTACATTAAGATCTTTGCCCCTAATGGCAAATAGAATAAAGCACTTAATTCGACGGTATAGTTGACGAATGTCGTCATTAAATAGGCGGCAAAAAACACACTCAAAAAAGCGATCAGGTTCTCAGCCAGATAATTTATCGTACTTTGCATAGAGCGTAAATTTTAACTTATATTAAATGGATTTCCTATTATGATAAACCATTAATTAATGATTAAATTTACTTATTGTAAGTTAGTACCATGGCGCGCTTATCAACGCTAGATTGTGTTGCATTAATAATTTTTTCCGATAATAAAACGCCCACTGCACGCTTGATGGTTGACAGTGAATATTTAGCAAAATATTGGTCTTTGGTAATGGCGGTAATATTTGCATTTTTGGTATGCATAATAAACTCTAATACTGCTTTTTCTACTTCTGACAATTTGTCAAAACCCATTTCGCGTTCATAAGTATCTAGTGAACGACGTAATTCAAATAATTTTTCTAATGCTTTCATGTTATTTTTTTATCTCTCCTCAGAGGTTTGTATTTCGAAGATCATTATAACCTACTAAAACAGTATTTTCTAATAAATTAAATCGCCCCCCCCTGAAAGACTTTTATAACAAGGGTTTGCCGTACTGCTGTTGATAAAGTTTTTCTATTTTCTCAAGATCAAACTGATGGTTTTGCGTGCCTAGATGAGCCACTTTAATCGCACCAAGCAACCCGGCTAATTGGCCGGTTGTTTTCCAATCCATGTCATTCATAATGCCGTAGAGTAAGCCGGCACGATAGGCATCACCACAGCCTGTTGGATCTTGGGCTGAGTCAGCTTGTGCCGGTGCAATATTTATAACCTCGCCCTTGGTGTGAATTTCTGAGCCTTCGCCGCCCTTGGTAATAATGAGCGCATCAACCATTGAAGCAATAACTGCCAACTCTAGCCCAGTTTTATCAACCAACATTTGCGATTCATAATCATTAACCGCAACATAGGTTGCCTGCTCAACAAAGATTGTTAATTCTTCGCCAGAGAACATCGGCATACCTTGGCCTGGATCAAAAATAAATGGAATTTTTGCTTCTGCAAATTGCTGAGCATGTTCAATCATACCGTCTCGTCCATCAGGTGAGACAATGCCAATATCTGCCACACTCACGTCACTAACCTTATTTTCATGAGAGTTACTCATCGCACCTGGGTGAAACGCAGTGATTTGGTTATCATCCATATCAGTAGTAATAAACGCCTGACCTGTGTAACTATCTTTAACCACTTTCATATGCGTGGTATTCATATGGTGTTTTTCCATCCAATTCATGTACGGGGTAAAATCTTCACCCACTGTTGCCATTGGAATAGCATTAGCACCCAATAGGTGCAAGTTGTAAGCAATATTGCCACCACAACCACCAAACTCTTTACGCATGGTTGGCACCAAAAAAGAGACATTTAGCATATGCACTTTATCTGGCAAGATATGATTTTTAAATTGATCATGGAAGACCATAATTGAATCAAAGGCATATGAGCCACAAATTAACGCTGTTTTAGACATACTACTTCTCCTTATTTTTATTTCCAAGTGAGGCAAAACCTCCCGAACTTTAAAACTTACTAAATCATGTTAAAAATAAAATCAATGTCACTAACTATTTACGCGAGGAATTGCCTCGCACAAAGGCATATGAGCCACAACACACGCCGTTTAGACATGCTACTTCTCCTTATTTTTAATATGTTATAGGCAAGGCCTATAATACTATCTTAATTCTTCGGGCACTGGAAAATGTACGTTTTCTTCAGTGCCACTTATTTCTTGTACATCGCTAGCGCCCTGATCATACAAATAATTTATCACCTCTTGCACTAACACCTCAGGGGCTGAGGCGCCAGCAGTCACACCAACCATTTGAACATTGTTTAACCAGGCCGGGTCAATTTCATCTGCACCATCAATCAAATGTGCATTAATGCCCATTTTCTCAGCAATCTCTCGCAGGCGGTTTGAATTAGATGAATTTCGAGATCCCAGCACCAACAGTAAATCTGCAGATCGCATCAATGCCTTGACTGCATCTTGCCGGTTTTGTGTCGCGTAACAAATATCGTCTTTTCTTGGCGCTTGAATATGGGGGAATTTTTGCCTTAACTGATCAACAATACTTTGAGTATCGTCCACTGACAAAGTAGTCTGAGTGGTGTAAGACAAATCGCCGGAGATGGATAAATTTTGCACGTCTGCCTCGGTTTCAACCAACAACACCTCATTGGCTTGATTTGATTGGCCTAACGTTCCCTCTACCTCGGGGTGACCTTTATGGCCAATTAAAATAACTTGGTTATGCTGTTTTTGTTTACGAACCACCTCTTTGTGCACCTTGGTTACCAATGGGCAGGTGGCATCATAAATAGTTGAATTGATGGCTTTTGCCTGTTTGCGCACCAATTGTGAAACACCGTGCGCACTAAAAATAACCACCTGATTATCCGGCACTTCATCGATTTCTTTAACAAAAATGGCGCCCTTGATTTTTAGATCACTCACCACAAATTTGTTATGCACTACTTCGTTACGCACATAAACCGGCGCACCGTGTTTGTTAATTGCACGCTCTACGATTTCAATAGCGCGATCTACACCTGCGCAAAAACCCCTAGGATTGGCTAATAACACTCTCATTAAGCGCCTTTTATAACCTTGACTTGGAATGAAACATCAGCGCCCGCGAGTGGATGATTAAAATTGACCCGAATATTGTCCCCGTCAATACTGTCAATACAGCCGACATACGAATCACCTGTTGGGGTTTTAAATTCCACGGCTGCGTCTAATTCAAGACTTAAATCCTGCGGGAAATCTGCGCGCTGCATCACTTGAAATGCCTCGTCATAGCTGTCGCCAAAGGCCTCAGAAGCGCTTAATAAAAAAGTTTGCAGTTCGTTTGGTTTGGCCTCTAATACGCAACGCTCTAAACAAGGATCGAGTTGGCCATCACCCATCTCAAATACCATGGGCTCGTCCCAGGCTTCGTCAACTAAAGCGCCATTTGCATGGCTAAGTCTGTAATGAATTGTGTAGCTAGCCATTATTAAACGTCATGGCGCTTAATATGGTGTGTACCTGTTGGCGGAGATCATGACGGTGAACAATCATGTCAATAGCGCCTTTTTCGAGTAAAAATTCACTACGCTGAAAGCCTTCTGGCAATTCTTCACGCACAGTTTGCTCAACCACACGTGGACCTGCAAAACCAATCAAGGCATTTGGCTCAGCAATATGAACATCACCCAACATGGCAAAACTGGCCGATACGCCACCCATGGTTGGATCGGTCAAAATAGAGATAAATGGAATCTTTTTATCACTCAATAATTTAAGCATTAATGAGGTTTTGCTCATTTGCATCAATGAAAACAACCCTTCCTGCATGCGCGCACCGCCTGAGGCAGAAAAACAAATTAAAGGCGAACCCGTTTCAAGACTATGTTTGGCAGCACGAACAAATTTCTCGCCCACCACAGAGCCCATCGAGCCACCCATAAATTTAAACTCAAACGCTGCGACCACAACATTTAGGCCATTCAATGTGCCACTTTTAACAACCAGCGCATCTTTTTCATTGGTTATTTTTTGCGCTTGCGAATAACGATCTTTATATTTCTTTTGATCTTTGAACTTAAGCGGATCAACAGCCACTAAATCAGCGGCAATTTCTTCTTGCCCTGTTTCATCTAAAAAACTCTCAATACGAACACGTGCAGAAATACGCATGTGATGATCACACTTAGGGCACACATAGGTTGTTTCTTTTAACTCTTCAGAATAGATGGTTGTATTACACTTGGGGCACTTACTCCACAACCCTTCTGGGATATTCTTTTTAACAACATTGGTGATTGAAGGTAAGATTTTTTCTAGCCAACTCATGTCTAAATCCTTGTTTTAATTAGTTAATTGCTGAAGAAATTTCTTTTGCCAAACTTCCTACGCTTGCTAACATTTTATCCTTATCTTCGCCATATTGCTCAACAAATGCAACTAACGACGAGCCCACAATAACTGCATCTGCATTTTCAGAAACAGCTTGGGCAGTTTGTGCGTCTTTAATACCAAAACCTACACCCACCGGCAAATCAATGTAACGCCTAATCCTAGCCAAATTTTTCTTAACCGAATCAACGTCTAGGTGTCCGGCGCCGGTTACCCCTTTAAGGGAAACAAAGTACACAAAACCTGAGGCAATGGTTGCTAGGAATTCAATTCTAGCATCAGTCGTAGTTGGCGCCACTAAGAAAATAAAATCAACCTCGTTTGCATCAAGCTGTTGTTTTAAGTCATGCGCCTCTTCAGGCGGCATATCAACTACTAATACGCCATCCACGCCATTTGCTTGAGCATCTCTAGCAAACGCTTGGTAGCCATATACTTCGATTGGATTCAAATAACCCATCAGCACAATGGCGACTGTGCTGTTAACGAGTCTGAATTTTGCCACTAATGCAAGTACGTCTTTCAAGCTAATGCCTAGCTCAACTGCACGCTCGTGTGATTTGGCAATCATTGGGCCATCAGCCATTGGGTCTGAAAACGGCACGCCTAGTTCAATCACGCTAGCCCCATTCTCAACCAAGGTTAGCATCAATTCATAGGTATTGTCTAGGCCACTATCACCCGCCGTAATAAACGGAATAAAGGCTTTCTGCCCTTTGGGTAAATCAGAAAATACTTGGGCCAGTCTTGACATGATTATTTAGCGCTGAATTCGTGAACGGCGTCCACCAACACTTTCATGTTTTCAGGATCAACGTCTGGGGTAATGCCATGGCCTAAATTAAAGATGTGGCCTGTGTCGCCTTTGAACTGATCTAATACTTTTTTCACTTCTGCTCGAACCACTTCTGGTGTCGCGTACATGACAGCAGGATCTAAATTACCCTGAATGGCCACCTTGCTACCGATTTGTTGCTCCACATCACCCAATTCAACGGTCCAATCAATGCCAACACCATTGCAACCAGTATTAGCAATTTCACTCAGGTGCTTGCCACCATTTTTACTAAACAGGGTAATCGGTGTATCTGGGTGTTTAGCCTTAACACCAGTAACAATTTTTTGCATATAGCTAAGTGAAAAATCTAGATAGTTGGCTTTAGACAGTACACCACCCCAAGTATCAAACACCATCAGGCTATCTGCACCACTCAACACTTGTTGATCTAAATACGCAATCACACTATCAGCTAGCTTATCTAGCAATAAATGCAGCATCTGTGGCTCGTTAAATAACATGGCTTTGGTTTTGGCAAAGGCTTTACTGCTACTGCCTTCGATCATATAAGTAGCTAGCGTCCAAGGACTACCACTAAAACCAATTAATGGTGCGCGTGTGCCTAATGCTGTTTTAATCGTTGATACTGCATCAAACACGTAAGTTAAGTCATTATTAACTTCTGATGGAATAGCTTCAATGTCTGCCAAGGTTTGAATAGGACGCTCAAATTTTGGCCCTTCGCCTTCACTAAAATACAAACCTAAACCCATAGCATCAGGAATGGTTAAGATGTCTGAGAATAAAATAGCGGCATCCAAATCGAATCGGTCCATGGGTTGCATGGTCACTTCGCAGGCAAGCTCCGGGTTTTTACATAAACTCATGAAATCGCCCGCTTGTTTGCGTGTTGCTCGATATTCAGGTAAATATCTGCCTGCTTGACGCATCACCCAAATTGGCGTACGAGTTGTTGGCTTTTTTAATAGGGCGTTGATGTAATCAAATGACATGGGTTAGTGCTTAAAAAATGAATGCCATAATTATAACGATTTTTGCCTATTTGACACGCCCAATCGGGCATAAAAAAAGCCACATAAATGTGGCTTTTTATCAATCACTTTAGGCTTATCGTTTAAACGAGCCAAAACGTGATTTAAACTTCTCAACACGGCCAGCACTGTCCATAATTTTTTGCTTACCTGTGTAAAAAGGATGACAACCTGAACATACATCTAAATGCAATTCTTCTTTGCCTACTGTTGAGCGAGTTTCGAATGTGTTACCGCATGAGCAAATGACTTTAACGGTGTCGTAATTAGGATGAATATCTGTTTTCATGTTCTTAAATAAAGGTTAAATCTCGAAAGAGGACAAATTATATACTATTTGCATCCCGCTCGCTTTATTTTTTATAAAGTTTGTTTTGTTTTCTTTCGTAGTCGCGCCGCATTGCCAATAACAACCAACGAGCTAATTGGCATAACAATCGCTGCAAATAGCGGTGTCACCTTAGCCATCATTGCTAATGGCACCATAAATGCGTTATACATTAAGGCAAAAACAATGTTTTGTTTAATAGTTTGGTTAGTGCGTTTGGCCAAGTTGATCATTGACAATATAGGTGATAATGTTGATTTTAACAACACCACATCAGCATGGTTAACTGATACATCACTACCTGAGCCAATGGCCATACTGGCATTAGCCTGAACCAGTGCAGGCGCATCATTCACTCCATCACCCACCATCAATACTTGGGCATCGTTCTGTTGTAACTGCTTAATGTAATTCGCCTTGTCTTCAGGCAAAGCTTGAGCAATGACGTGTTTAACGCCCAACGAATTAGCCACCTGTTGCGTGACTGTCTGGCTATCGCCACTTAAAATACTCACCTGCTTGCCTAAAGCATGCAATTGTGAAACAACTGATTTTGCATCTGCTTTAACTTGATCAGACAAGGCCACAAAGCCCAATACAGTCGTCTGATCAGCGCACCAAATACAACTGGCCCCTTGTTGTTCAATTGCTTGAGATTTTTTCAATAAATCCTCATCCATCTGATGATCGCCCAATACAAACGATAAGCGACCCACTTTGTACTGTTGCTGCGCGACAACTGCCTCTACACCCTGACCAGGTGTGGAGTTAAACTCGCTCACTGGCAAAAATGCTTGCGTATTATTAGCAACAATTGCTTTGGCCAAAGGATGTTCTGAACGCTTTTCAATACTGGCCATAATTTGTAATAAATCTGACCGATCGGATTCAACTTGGGTAAGTTCAAATTCGCCCAAAGTTAGTGTGCCAGTTTTGTCAAATACCACCCAATCAACCTGATCTAGCACTTCCAACACATCACTATTTTTGATCAGCATCTTTTCCTTAACAGCAGCAGCACTGGCCACCGCAATACTCATTGGTGTTGCCAAGCCAAATGCACAAGGGCAGGTAATAATCAAAACGCTTGTTGCGCTTAACAAGGCCAAATCAAAATCGTATGGGTACCAATAAATAAAAGTGGCAGTTGCTAAAAAAATCGTCACCCCAACAAAATAAGGAATAATTTTATCAATGCTGCAAACCACAGAACTTTTGTTATGCTGAGTGCTTTCCACCAAGCTAACAATCTTTCCTAATGCAGATTGTTTTAACGTACTGGTGACTTGTATTTCCAATGCGCCCTGGCCATTGACCGAACCAGCAAATACTTCATCACCCACTTGCTTAGCAACTGGCCTAGATTCGCCACTCAATAATGATTCGTCTGTCTCACTCGTACCCACAATTACATGCCCATCAACTGGAATCCGCTCACCAGGTTTAATCAAAACCCGGTCGCCAGCAACAATAGCACTAATGGGTGTAATCAACTCTTCATTATTGTTAATCACCAAAGCAACCTTAGGCTGTAGTTGTTGCAAGGAGCTTGAGGCGGATAACGATGATTTTTTTGCAGAGCCTTCTAAATATCGTCCAATTAATATCACAAAGATAAAATTAACCACCGTATCAAAATAGACTTCGCCTTTAGCTGAAAATCCCAGTAGCACATAAACGGAATAAAAATAGGTGGTTAACGCACCAATACTGATCGGCACATCCATATTCATTAAACCGTTTTTGATGCCGTTATACGCACTAGTTAAAAAACCTAAGCCCGAATAAAATAACGTTGGTGTGGCCAAAGCAAAACCAAGCCATTGAAAATATTGATGGTATTTTCCATCACTAGCGCCGGTATACATGGCAATAGAAATCCACAGCAAATTCATCATGGTGAACGCAGCAAACCCAATTCTATAAAGCATAGATTTGTTAGCCTTATTGGCAATTGCCTCAGCAATATTTTGTTCATAAGGCATGGCGCCATAGCCCAAATCAGCCAAACGCTGCATAATAACCGACAACTGGATTTCATCATCACGCCAGCTAATTCTAATACGCTTATCGGTTAAATTAGCACGTACCCAATTAACCCCTTTGAGAGATCCAATCGCTCTTTCAATTAGCCAGACACAAGCGGCGCAATGAATGGTGTCGCTAATCAGGGTGATAATCTTTTCACCTTCATCAGCTACTTCCAAAAAGGGCTGCTGGAAAGCCGGCGCATCATAAAATTCTAGTGGATATTCAAGCTCAACGGCCGGTAATACAGAACTGGTTTGTTGCTGATAAAAAGCGCCTAATCCACTTTGATGAATGGTTTGACACACACTGGCACAACCAGCACAGCAAAAATCCTGCGGTGATTGATCAATATTCGCTTGAATACGGTTATGACTATTAACCGCGAGTCCGCAGTGAAAACAAGAATTGCCCATGCTTGTAATTTTATTGTATTTACACCCTGATGCGTTTACAATATGAGTCAAGTTTAAACCTTAAGTTTTATGATGAAACGTTTGTTATTATTAAGTCTACTATTTCTATTCTCAACGCACAGTGTTGCCAATGAGCAAATTCGGTTATACAAACAATATGTCGTCGGCATGCCCAAGGCTTTTTTACAAAAAGCACACACCCTTGAAGACTGTTCAGCCAGATACGAACAAGGAACACTTTGTCTTGCGCAACATTCGCTTGCTGGTGAAACGGCCGAGCTTGCCTTTAGATTCTTAAATGACCGCCTGGTTTCTACCGTACTGATGATGCCATTAACCGACGTGAGCAAAGTCAAGAAAATGTTTCATGTGTTAAAAACACAATTTGATTTGGTCTTAATTGAAGATGGTGCTGACAAATTTGACATTTTAGAGGTCAGCGCCAATACCTTTAACAAAGACGAATTTACCAAAATGATTGCCGACTTTGAAAACGAAGCCTATCAAAAGCACAGCATTAAATACACCTTTATCAGCAAGGATGAATTTATCACTCAATCAAGAAAATCTCGTCAATTTGCTGATATCTTTAAAGATGCGCCCCTATCCATGCGCGCTGCAACATACAATGTAGGGCGTAAAGATGGACAAGTTGTTGGCACCATTACCTTTATTGTGCCAGGCATCACTGAAGAATATCTCGATCAAAATCCCATTGTAGAAGACTTTTAGATGAACAACATTCACGCCATCATTCTTGCAGCGGGCAAAGGCACGCGCATGAACTCATCCAAGCCAAAAGTACTACAAACCTTATCGAATAACACCTTATTAGGCCATGTGCTTACTCAGGCAAAAAATATCAGCCAACAAGTGCATGTGGTTTACGGCTTTGGCGGTGATCAGGTTCAGCAAGCCATTAATGACAATTCAATTAATTGGGTAGAACAGGTTGAACAATTAGGCACTGGCCATGCTGTGGCGCAGGCAACCCCTCATATTGAAGACAACACCGTTGCTTTAATTTTGTATGGCGATGTGCCTCTGATTCAACAAGCAACCCTTGAACAGCTTATTGACGCTGCACAGTCAACTGGTATTGCCCTGTTATCCGTTATTTTGGATAATCCGACCGGCTATGGGCGTATTGTCAGGCAGAATAACGTCATTCAGGCAATTGTTGAACAAAAAGACGCCACCCCTGAACAGCTTAAAATTTGTGAAGTAAATACCGGAATTATGGCGGTAAACGCCCAACTGCTTAAACAATATTTAGCGGATCTAGACACCAACAATGCTCAAGGCGAACTCTACCTAACAGATATTGTTGAGTCTGCTGTTAATGATAACAAAACAGTCACCTCAGTCATTACAAACAATGAATTTGAAGTAGCAGGTGTTAATGACAAAGCGCAATTAGCGCAGCTTGAGCGTGTTTTTCAGCAGCAGCAAGCTGCCCAATATATGCAACAAGGGCTCACGCTAAAAGATCCGGCCCGATTTGATTGTCGTGGAAACTTACGCTTTGGCAAAGACTGTGAAATTGACATTAACACCTTAATAGAGGGTGAGGTAAGCCTAGGAAACAATACATCAATTGCGCCTAACTGCACAATAAAAAACGCCAAAATTGGCGATAATGTATCGATATTGGCAAACTCTGTTATTGAAGATGCTGTCATTAATCATGGTGCATCCATCGGCCCATTTGCTCGCATTCGTCCACTGGCCAACATTGGTGAAAACGCTAAAATTGGCAATTTTGTTGAAGTTAAAAAATCCACTATTGGCAAAGGCTCAAAGGTTTCGCACCTAAGTTATGTAGGTGATACCACCATGGGTGATGAGGTTAATATTGGTGCCGGTGTTATTACCTGCAATTATGACGGTGTTAACAAACACCAGACTATTATCGATGATGGTGTTTTTGTTGGCTCTGATTCTCAACTAGTAGCGCCAGTTACCATCGGCAAAAATGCCACCATTGGCGCCGGATCCACGATTACCTCTGACGCGCCAGCAGAACAACTCACACTAAGCCGATCAAAACAAAGACCTTTCCCAAGCTGGAAAAGACCTACCAAACAATAAATGTCTGCACTACCCCGTAATGTTTGGCTACTAACCGCTAGCCTAGCTTTGTTTATGTCGTTAAGTGTTTTTGTGATTTTTTTGGGTGGCATTATCGGTCAGTCTTTAGCGCCCACAGATAGCTTATCTACCTTACCAGTAGCACTATTAGTGGTTGGTACAGCGAGCTTTATTATTCCCATTAATCGCGTCATGTCAATAATTGGTAGACGCAGAACTTTCTTAAGTGTTTGTGTTTATACATTGATCATTATCTTTTTGGCCATCGTTGCTTTGCAAGTTGAATCTTTCAATTTATTTTGCTTGGCTGCTTTTTTATTTGGCTTAACCACCGCCACCATGAACCAGTTTCGCTTCGCTGCTATTGAAAGTGTGCCTAAAAATCTCAGTGCTACCGCTACCTCTGCCGTGTTGATTGGTGGCTTAGTGTCGGCCTTTCTGGGGCCTGAAATTGCCACCCTGGGCAAGGATTTATTTGTTACTGATTTTGTCGGTTCTTTTGTTTTATTAAGTGGCTGCTTTTTTGCTGCTTTTGGTCTTTTGTGGTTTTATCAACAAACAGACTTTGCTGAAGAAAAAAATCCGTCAAATACGCGACCTTTGGCTAATATCATCAAACAGCCAGTTTTTATTGTCGCTATTTCTAGTGCGGCAATTGGCTACGTGGTGATGAGCTATCTGATGACCGCCACCCCCATGAGCATGCATGTGATCGATGGATTTTCTTTAGAACAAACGAAATTTGTTATCCAATCGCACGTGATTGCAATGTTCCTGCCCTCGCTATTCACCCCGTTTATTGTTAAATGGCTGGGGTTAGGAAAGATGATGTTAATTGGCATACTTATTTACTTTGCTTGTGTTGCTCTCGCCTATTCAGGCCATGCACTCAATAATTATTGGCTGGCATTGATTTTGCTAGGACTGGGCTGGAACTTCTTATTCATTGGCGGCACTAGCCTGTTGCCACGCGCCTATAAAGAAAATGAAAAATTCAAAGTTCAATCATTAAATGACTTTCTAATTTTTACCGTTCAAGCTTTGGCTTCACTATCTGCCGGCTGGTTTGTCTTTAACTACGGCTGGGAAGTGGTGTTACTTTCAGTTATGCCGTTACTGATTGCTCAGCTGTTAATCTTGCTATGGTGGCTCAGAGTAAAAACTTAATGCAGATTTAATAATCTTTGAGCATTTTTATAAGCAACTTTTTCTGCTGTTTCTTGGCTTAAATTTGCCAGAAGTCCGTTTCTAATATTACTAATACCTTTGTCATACTTTGCGCCGCCCTTGGTGTCTGTGCCGACCATAAAACGATCTGGCATTTCTTCAATTAAATCTTTCCAACCGCTATTTAAGCTATACGAAGTAAAAATCTCTTGATGTGGTTTTTTCTTTACAATCCTAGATGTTAACTTTGGCTTATGCCTTGCAGATAAATCGCAATATATATTACCATGCCTTTGCAACACCTTACGCACATCATTTGCATGTGTATTGCCGCCACAATGCGCCCAAATAATATTACCATCTGTGTTGTAATCAGCCAAAGATTCAAGATGGGCAATAGAGTCACGATTCCAATCAACATGAATTGATAAAGCACCTCCATACTTAGCCACCAAATCTATCATCCCTTTATAGGTTGGTGCATAGACATTAGTTTTGCGTTTAATTTTTGATTTAGGATTGCCGTTACTATTATCGCCAAATACCTCGCCAATACCCTTAAGCTTGCCTGAGTCAAAATCTTGTTTTAATTCTGTCATCAAATCTCTGAACATTGGATTATTTTCATCTTCAAGTCCGCTCACACCATATTTGAAAAAAATTTGATTCAAAGCACTTTGGCCACCAAATGGAATATATCTATTGCCAAGTGTCTGGCGATAGTTTTCTCGAACACTTCTTCCGCCTAGCATTTCACCTAGTCCTGCCCACTTAACGCCATTTCTATTCATCCAAGTTAGCTGATCAATCGGGTGATTATTAGGATGTGGATGCATGTGCACATCTGCAATAATGACGCTTGTATCATCTAAAGATCCAGCATCGGCAACACTTCTGGCATTTGAACCGCCACCAGACATAGGAATACCCCACTTCTTGGCAAACTCCTGTGCGGTTAAGTAGCCATCACCATTAAAATCAATTTTGTTAAAAACAAATTCTGGCTTATCCCACTCATCAAAACTCACTTTTCCATCACCATTTCTATCTTTTGTTTGAACAGCCATATTTGGATCTTTAGCCCAAGCCACAGAAGATAAAGCCACATTCAAACCAATCGCTAAAGTTGCTAGTAAACTAATTGTTGATTTTTTATACATTTGCACCCCTTAAGAAAAACAATTGAACCATAATTGTACCTTGCAGTTCATATTGACAGATTAAAAAAATCGGGAATTATTAAAATGGATCGATTTCACTTAAAATACACCAGGTACATTCGCACCATTAGTGCACAACTAAGTTAAACCAGCAATAACACCTTTGAATAAGATCAGAGGTTACCCAATTTATAATAATTGGTTTATTGCTATAACGGAGTTGGACACTAATGGTGCGAATGTACCAATACAATTTTAAAGCGGTGATTTTCACCACTCAAGGTGGTATTGAACAGAATGTTAAAATCGAGGCGTAAGGAATTTGAAAAAGTAGGAGCTTATAATTTATAAGTGTCTGATTTTGAAAATTTCGACAACAAAAAAGCTAGTGATAAGCAACCCATAGAATGTGTTTTAAGGAGAGAATTTTCCCTTAGTGCAAGGAAGTGACGCACGCAAAAGTCGAAGTGTATTGACTAATACATGAGGCTTTGAGTACGACAATTGACGCAGCAATTAGGGAAAATTAACCCTTAAAATGTATGCCTTCGATTTCAGCAATAGTATGAATATCCTTATCACCACGCCCTGAAAGATTGATGATAATGTGCTTATCTGCGTCTAGCCGTTGTGCCAACTTAATGCCATAAGCCACTGCATGTGAGGACTCGAGTGCTGGCAAGATGCCTTCAACTTTAGTTAGCGTATGAAATGCATCAAGCGCTTCTTCGTCGGTAATGGCCACGTATTGTGCACGACCCGAATCTTTCAAATAAGCATGCTCTGGACCTACGCCTGGATAGTCTAATCCAGCTGAAATTGAATGGCCTTCAATTATCTGACCATTTTCATCTTCCATTAAATAAGTTCTATTGCCATGCAGCACACCTATATTGCCTGCGCACAAAGGGGCGGCGTGTGCTGTTGGGCCTTTGTCAAGACCATGGCCCGCCGCCTCTACACCATAGATCTCCACTGACGCATCATCAATAAACTCATGAAATAAGCCGATTGCATTCGATCCGCCACCAACACAAGCGACTAATGCATCCGGCAGACCGCCAACTTGATCAGCAAATTGTGCCTTGGCTTCTTTACCAATAATTGATTGAAAATCACGCACCATCATTGGATAAGGGTGTGGGCCTGCTACAGTACCAATAATATAAAACGTATTATCAATATTGGTTACCCAATCTCGCATGGCTTCATTGAGTGCGTCTTTCAGGGTTTTTGAGCCCGAAGATACCGGAACAACCGTCGCACCCAAAAGCTTCATTCTAAAAACATTCAAAGCTTGACGAGCAACATCAACCTCGCCCATGTAAACCACACATTCCAGCCCTAAGCGCGCTGCCACGGTTGCGGTTGCAACGCCGTGTTGGCCCGCACCCGTTTCAGCAATAATGCGAGTTTTGCCAAGACGTTTTGCCAGTAATGCTTGACCAATTGTGTTGTTAACTTTATGAGCGCCTGTATGATTTAAATCTTCTCGTTTCAAATGTATCTGCGCACCGCCTAATTGCTTACTCAGATTTTGCGCATGATAAAGTGGCGTTGAGCGACCTACATAATGTTTTAAATCATGCTCAAATTCAGCTAAAAATTCAGGATCATCTTTAAATTTTTCATAAGCATCCTTAAGTTCAGTAACCGCTGTAACCAATGTTTCTGGCATAAAAGACCCACCAAATTGATCGAAATGGCCTTTATCATCCGGTAAGTTGTAATTACTCATAAATTTGCCTGTGTCATAAATTGCTTGATTTTTTCAATATCCTTAATACCTTTGGCACTTTCCACACCACTAGAAACATCGAGCGCATAAGGGTTAACTTGACTCACTGCTTGATGAGCGGTTTCTGGATTTAGGCCGCCTGCTAAAATAATCGGCAGGTCGATCTCAACATTAGCCAATGACCAGTCAAATTGCTCACCTGTTCCGCCATAGACATTAGGATTATAAGCATCTAACAATAAGCCACTTGCTTGCTGGTAGTCTTGCGCCAGTTGAACAATATTAGTCTGCTCATTCACTCGCAAGGCTTTAATAAATGGCATGGCATATTGTTCGCATGCTTGCGGCGTTTCATCACCATGAAATTGCAACGTATCTAATGGCACCTCGCACAATACCTCATCAATAAAATGAGAATCTGCATTGACAAACAATCCGACCCGGCTGATAAATGGAGGCAATGCTTGAATAATTTCTAACGCTTGCGCAGTTTCAACATAGCGAGGCGACTGCTCATAAAAAACCAGGCCAATGGCATCAATCCCCAGCATGGCAGCGTCACGTGCATTTTGCGCTTGCGTGAAACCACAAACCTTGATATTCATCTATTTACCTTCCGCATCAAGCTTTGCTCTAATGGCATCACGATCAACCCACCAACTGTCACCCACCAATTGTTCAACAGCGCTCGACATTTTAGCCAAAAACACTTCTGGCTTATCAAGCTGCAACGTTTTACGCCACAAATCAAACGTAGACTGGTCAGTCACGTGTGAATGCTCATCAGCAACTGAGGCAATCATTTGTGAAGCAAAAAAGGTTAAATCATCGTCTGCACCACGTCTAATAGAAACAATGTAGTGCGCGGTTGCTGCTGCATAAGCTTTAGTATCTGCGCCTTTAGGAGACTCTTCTACCAAATGCTGTAGTGTGGCCACAGTCAGCTCCGGATCAATAGGGAAAGTGATACCTAGCCACAACGCATGACCTAGTGCTTTCAGAGCCTCTGGCCCTTCAGACAAAAACATCGCGTCACAAGCTTCGGTGGCGTATTCCCATAATTCATTTTCCTTGGCTAGATCAAAGGCCAACATAGCCTTTTCCCAAGCATCAGCACCCTTGTAACGCTCCACTTGGATGCGAGCAATTTCAAGCAAGGTATTAATACACTCTTCAACCGGTGTGTCTGGCGTTTGAGCAGCCAACTGCGCCTCGAAAAACTCTAGTCGAGCAACCAACTGCTCTTCGTTAGCGTACATATCTTCGCCGCCTTCAGCGTCAAAAATTTGCTCTTTGTTTAAATATTTTCCCATAATAATTCTCTAGTAAAAAGCTGCTTCTAATCGGTCTTCCCAATTTTCAGGCGTGTCATGATAATCAGGCTTAACATCCATACGAAAAAAACGCTCGTCTGATGCTTTTGAAACAGCTTTAAGAATATCGACCAATTCTTCGAAAGAATCCGCCTGCGGATTGGCAATAATGACTTCACTGACTAACAACATAACTATTTGTGATTTAACAATAAATGCTAGGTATTTTACACCGCAACCGTTAAAAAAGGCTGTGTGATAATAAGGCTATGGTGCGTGGTTATTTTTTCTTTGCGGGTTTTTTAGTGGTTTTGCTGGTAGCCTTTTTAGCAGTCGCCTTTTTAGGTGCGGCTTTTTTACGCTTTTTCGCTTTAGTTTTGGGCTTTAGTTTGCCAGAAATGGCTTTTTTACACTCTTCAAGGGTTAGATCAGCCGGCTCTTTGTCGCCAAATATTTTCTTAATGGTGATATTTTTTTGACCGCTACCGCGTTTTTTACCATTCCAAATATAAGGGCCGAATCGACCATTCAGCACTTGAATCTCAGAGTCGTCAAAAGTTTTAATAATACGTTCCGCGTCAAATTTTTCTTTCGCAGCAATCAATTCTAGCGCCGTTGGTAAATCTACCTCTTCTGGTGTATGCTCTTTAAGTGAAACATATTTCTTACCATATTGAATGTAGGGACCAAATCGACCATAGTTTGCCTTAATCACGCCATAATCATCCGTTTCACCCACGGTACGAGGCATATTAAACAACTCTAGCGCCTCATCTAAGGTAATGGTTTCAATGTCTAGTGTGCCTCTAAGTGCAGCGAATGTCGGCTTATCTTTATCATCTTTATGGCCAATTTGCGCAAAGGCACCATAACGACCAAATCTAACGCTAACCGGCTTGCCTGATTTTGGATCTTCGCCAAGCTCACGCATGCCATGCGTTTCTTCTCGAGAAATATCAGCAGCAGCTTCAATTTGTGCATGGAATGGATCGTAGAAATTCTTTACCACACTCTTCCAGGGTACATTTTGAGTGGCTACCGTATCAAAGTCAGACTCTAATTTAGCCGTAAATTCATAATCAATAATGTTGCTAAAGTTTTTAACCAGGAAATCATTCAGCAAATAAGCAACATTGGTTGGAAATAATTTGTTTTTTTCTGCGCCTGTTGTTTCGCTAGGTCTAGATTCAACAATTGCATTGTCATTAATTTCAATTAAATCGTATTCACGCTCAACACCCTCTCGAGTTTCTTTGGTTACGTAGTTACGATCTTGTACGGTTGACACCATAGTGGCAAACGTTGACGGTCTGCCAATACCCATTTCTTCAATCTTTTTAACCAGTGAGGCCTCGGTATATCTTGGCTTGGCACGAGAAAAACTTTCTCTTGCAGCAAAACTAGCCAAGGTTAGTGCTCTACCTTCTTGCAGATCTGGCAGTAATTTGTCATCGGCAGATAGGTAATCATAAACTTTTAAAAAACCTGGGAAAGTTAGCACTTCGCCATTCGCCAAAAACAATTCATCAGTTGCTGAAATTCTGATTTTAATTTGTGTTTTTTGCAGTTGAGCATCGCTCATTTGCGAGGCTAGTGTACGCTTATAAATTAAGCTGTACAATTTGGCTGTTTGCTCATCTACCCCATAAATACTTGACTTGGTTAAGTCGGTTGGTCGAATGGCCTCGTGTGCCTCCTGGGCGCCAGTGTCTTTGGTTTTAAACCGTCTAAGGTGATGATATTCAGCACCAAACTCCTGCTCAATCACTTTGCCCGCAGCTTCAATGGCTGTTTCTGACAAAGTAACAGAATCAGTTCTCATGTAAGTAATTGACCCTTCACGATATAAATTTTGCGCAATGGTCATCGTCTGCTTAACAGAAAATCCTAATTTTTGTGAGGCCTCTTGTTGCAATGTTGAGGTGATAAAAGGCGCTTTTGGTGCGCGTTTAGACGGTTTTTTCTCAATCGAGGCAACCGTCAAATCAGCTGACAATAATTTGGTTGAAAAAGCTAAGGCTTCGTCTTTAGTGGCAAAATCCTTATTAAGCTTAACATCAAGCACTTCACCACTATCATTAACCAATTCCGCTTTGACCTTATAGGTAGAAACTGCACTATGCTGTGCGATTTCTCTTTCTCTCTCAACCACCAAACGCATCACTGGTGACTGCACGCGTCCTGCTGAACGTGCACCTGAAATTTTGCGCCAAAGTACTGGGGAAATTTCAAACCCTACTAAACGATCAATAATTCTACGCGCCTGCTGCGCATCAACCAAATGATAGTCTACCGTTCTTGGCTCAATGATGGCGTTAGTAATTGCACCCTTGGTGATCTCATGAAAGACAATTCTTGGGGTGTCTTTTGGTAGTTTTAAGGCTTCGAGCAAGTGCCAAGCAATGGCCTCACCTTCGCGATCCTCATCCGTTGCGAGATAAACCTTTTCTGCTGTTTTAACTGCTTTTCTTAATTCGGCCACCACCTTCTTTTTATCAGTGGTTACTTCATAAGTTGGCTCAAAGTTATTCTCAATATCGATGCCCATGTTCTTTTTAGGCATGTCACGAATATGGCCAATGCTAGATTTCACCACATAGTCTTTACCCAAAAACTTTTCAATTGTTTTTGCTTTAGCAGGGGACTCGACAATAACTAAATTTTTAGCCATTATTGCAAGGTGCGGTTTTCATCAAGAAAAACAATAGATTCTAGCCATTGAGCAGAAACTTCACCGCCAGTACTATTACCTAATACCATCATCACTACCCATTTAAGATCGTCTAGTTCAATTTTGGTATCGCCCAACGTCATGACTTGCTCGATAATCATTTCACGTTGGTTGGCATCAAGTTGGCCAATGTTCTCCATGAATAGTAAAAATCCACGAGATTTGGCATCTAGCTTTTGTTGTTCGGCTGGCGTATAAATACGCATACTAGATTGATAGATTGTATCAAATGGCTTGATTTTTCCATCTTGCAAAGTGGCAATATTTTCTAGCCAGCTCAAGGCTTTATCAATGCCCGCCACATCAAATCCAACATCGGACAAATGCGCTTTAAGCTCAAGATCGTTTATTTCGTGTGCGTTATCTTGCTCCGCCTCTTCAAAGAGGTAGTCAAACATGTAGGTCAAAACATCGAGGATATTGTGTGTCATAATTATTTATTTAATTAATACGTAGCCCTGTGCATTGGTTTTTTCAATCCTATGATCAAGTTCTAAAAGCAACAGCTCTTGCGTTACTAGTTGGGGACTTAACTTGGTTTTTTCAACCAATTGATCCACTGTCAGGGCTTCATAGCTGAGGCATTTTAATACTTTACACCCTGTTTTGTCCATCTCTTTTGTTGATTGAGTGGTTTTTACAACTGATTTATTGCTTAATAATTGCCCAGGAAGCTCCACAATAATATCATTAATATTACCCGTGAGCTTTGCACCTTGCTTGATCAATTCATGACAGCCTTCAGCTAGAGGGTTATGAATAGAGCTTGGAATGGCGAACACTTCCCTGCCTTGCTCTGCTGCCAATCTGGCAGTGATCATGGTGCCACTTTTAATGGTAGCTTCCACGACCAAACACCCTAAACTTAAACCGCTTATCAGTCGATTTCGCCTTGGAAAATTACTGGCCATGGGTGATGTGCCAATAGCAAATTCAGATACCAATGCCCCTTGCAAGGATATTTGATGCGCCAAGGCTTTATGCTTAGCCGGATAAATGCGGTCCAAACCCGTACCACAAACAGCAATGGTTTTACCGCCCGCCTCCAAGGCGCCAATATGCGCCTTTGCATCAATGCCGCTAGCCATACCTGAGGTAATAGTCAATCCAGATTTAGCCAGGCCTTGTGCAAATTGCAAGGCATTTTGTTCACCACCTGCACTCGGATTTCGACTACCAACAATAGCAAGTTGTGGCTCGCTTAAGCATGATACATCACCCCTAACATAGAGCAGTGGTGGTGGATCAGCAATGGTTTTCAATTGCGCTGGATAGTTCTGATCAATTAAAGTAAGAATGTGACAATGCTCATTTCTTTGCCAATCAAGATCGGCTTGCACCAGAGAAACATCAGATGTCTCTAGATAATCTAGGGTTAGTTTTTTAAATAGCCCTGATGCCACTCTTTGCGCATGGCTTGCTAAAAAAACTTGTTGTGGTGATTCAAACAACTCCAACGCTTTATAAAAGGTCTTAACCCCTAGATAAGGCGCTTTTAATAATAGTAGCCAATAAGCTAAATCCACCGGTGTTGCATCCAGAATATATAATGAATGATTATTGTAGCATTTTATTTGACTAATCGCTTCATCTATATTCATCACAGGTAATACAAAGCACATTTAGTTATGGTAAAATTGCAAGATTTTATTGAACGATATTCATTATGAAGCAGAAGAGAACCTTTCAACCGAGTGTTATTAAACGTAAACGTAAGCACGGTTTCAGATCAAGAATGAGCACCAAGGCAGGGCGCGCTGTTATCAACGCACGTAGAAAGAAGGGACGTAAGCGCTTAACTGCTTAATACCAACACTGTAAATGTCTTTTAGATTAACCCGCCAATCTAAAATATTAACACCTAGTGAATATAAATCCATTTTCAATAATGGCAACATGACTAGGGGGAAATATTGGCAGGTTATGGCTGTTAAGACAAGCACGCCCAAGGCCAAACTCGGGCTTGCAATTTCTAAAAAAGTACACCGTTTAGCTGTTGAAAGAAACCGCTTTAAGCGTATCGCACGTGAAACTTTTAGGTTGCAACAAGCTCATCTGAAAAACTGGGAGTTTGTGGTTATGGCCAAACATGCTAAATCCGCAAACAATGCTACCATTGCGCAAGATTTACTCGCTTTACTTAATAAAGTGGTGGCCAAGTAATGCGTTATTTGCTATTAATACCGATCAAATTCTATCAGCTAGTGATCAGTCCTTGGCTAGGGTCTAATTGTCGATTTCAACCCACTTGCTCTCAGTATGCCTATGACTGCGTTAAGCTTCACGGCTTCTTTAAAGGGTTTGCGTTAAGCGCAAAACGCATTGGAAAATGTCATCCATGGCATGACGGTGGATTTGACCCAGTACCTAAAAAATAACTTAATTTAACTAATACAAAAAAATCGATGAACAATCAAAAATTCTTTCTAATTGTCGCCATTCTTCTTAGTTTATTTTTACTAAAAGAGCAGTGGGATAGGCAACACGCGGTTGATGCCAACGGTAATTTAATTTACCAACAGCAAACATCAAGCGCTGCTAGTGCAACTAACGACGATAAAAACCTGAATGTGCCAAGTGCTATTGTTACCCATTCAAGTCCTGATGTGCCTGCTGTCAAGAGCGAAAACAATGACTCTTATGTCACGGTGCAAACAGACTTGCTAACACTAGAAATTAGCCATAAAGGTGGCACAATTATCAACGCTTGGCTTAATGACTACCCTGTTGAACTCGGCTCAGAGCAGAAATTTCAATTATTAAACGATCAATCAGGTGAATTGTTTCAGGCGCAAAGTGGCTTACTACCAAGTGCCAAAATGCCAACCCACCACTCAACTTTTAGCACTGCCCAAACACACTATCAAATGCAAGGTGACACACTAGTTGTACCGCTAGTCTGGAAAGGAAGCGACGGCACAATCGTCACCAAGAACTATCACTTTAACAAGGGTAGTTACGTGGTTAATACCGATTATCAAGTAACCAACAATGCCAATAACGCGGTTGATGTTACTAGCTATACCCAACTAGTTCGCAATGAAATTGACCAGTCAAACATGATGATGCCAACTTACACTGGTGGCGCCAAATATGATGATCAAGAGGTTTATGAAAAAATTGAGTTTGATGAGTTCAATAATCAAGCAACAACCACCTCAAAAGGTGGCTGGATGGCTATGATCCAGCACTACTTTTTTGTTGCCATGATTCCAGAAGCACAAAATACTCACAACTACTCAGCCAAGAATAACAATGGTAAACATTTACTCACCATTGTTAATCCAGCTCAAAACATTGCCCCAGGTGCAACAGCGACACTGGCTAACAATGCACTATATATCGGCCCCAAAGAGCAAGAGATTATTGATAATTTAGCCCCTGGCCTAGACAAGACGGTTGATTACGGCATACTATTTATTATTGCCAAGCCTTTATCAGAGGTTATGCATTGGATCTACTCGCTTGTACAGTCTTGGGGTTATGCCATTATCATTCTAACGATTTTAATTAAGCTTGCTTTTTACAAATTAAGTGAGAAGTCTTACCGTTCAATGGCGGGCATGCGCAAACTTTCTCCAAGACTTGCTAAACTCAAAGAAACCTATGGCGATGATAAGCAAAAAATGGGTCAAAAGACCATGGAGCTTTACAAAAAGGAAAAAATCAATCCAGCAGCGGGCTGTTTGCCAATCTTGGTTCAAATTCCAGTATTCATTGCCTTGTACTGGGTGTTGCTTGAAATGGTTGAGTTGCGTCAAACCCCTTTCTGGTACTTGCTTGATTTATCAGCACCAGATCCATTCTATATCTTGCCATTAATTATGGGTGCGTCTATGTTTATCCAGCAAAAACTAAACCCGCCGCCACCTGATCCAATGCAGGCCAAGATTATGATGTCTCTGCCTTTTGTATTTACAATTTTCTTCATATGGTTCCCATCAGGTTTGGTACTTTACTGGGTGGTTAACAACATATTGTCGATTGCACAACAGTGGTTCATCAATAAGCGTATTAATGGCTAACATTATCACTTCGCCAGATGCTTATCAATTCTGGCGAGATGACAAACTATCTAATATTGCGAGCAGCCTTGATGCTTGCTTGGTGGAGGTTGATGATCTTAACTGTCTAACCGATGCTGAGAAAAATCAAATTTTGCGCTTATGTAGTGCGAATAATTTCGCTCTATTTCAAACCTCCATACCTAACAATATTGAGGCTAGTCTAGTTCACTTTAATCAACAGTTTGGTCTGCAAGAATTTGACCGACACCTGTATGTCAAAGATCAGGGCTTGGCACACATCACCCAAACCAAACAAAAAAATCAGGCTGAGTTTATCCCTTACACTGATCGCGCAATTGGCTGGCATACTGATGGCTACTACAATCCTGTTGACAATAGGATTCGAGCTTTTTCATTATTTTGCGTCAATCCAGCACCAAGTGGTGGTGAAAACCAGTGGATTGACCATCAGATCGTCTACCTACGCTTACGAGAACAAAATGATGAAATAGTTAAAGCGCTGTGCCACCCACAGGCCATGAGCATTCCTCAGCATAAGGTTGATGGTGTGATTAGGCGCCCAACATCAACCGGGCCTATCTTTTTTGTTGACGAGCTTAGCCAGCAATTATCAATGCGCTACACACAACGCAAAAAAAATATTGAATTTTACAACTCAGCTGAAATTGTCGAGGCGGCTCAATTGTTAGATGAGTTGCTTGCAACACAAACGCAGCATCACTTTTCTCACACCATGCAAGCAGGGCAAGGGCTAATTTGCAACAACATTCTGCACACTCGCCGTTCATTTACAGATGATAGTAATCATCCGCGATTAATGCTCAGAGGGCGCTATTTTAATCAGATACAGACATCGTTATAATAATCACCATGATTACTAACCATCAATTAGATATCGCCACCCAAGTTCCTTCTGAAAACTTCAATCAGAGGCCAACAGAGAGTGAAATATCGCTCATTGTTATTCACAATATATCATTACCACCCGGGAAGTTTAGCACGCCTTATATTGAAGATTTTTTCACCAATAGGCTCGATATAAATAAGCACGAGTATTTCAACACCCTAGTTGGTGTTAAAGTGTCTGCACATTTGCTCATTAAACGCAGTGGTGAGATTGTACAATTTGTCAACTTTGATCAACGTGCCTGGCATGCGGGCGAGTCTAGCTTTAACCAAGTTGAAAATTGCAATAACTATTCAATTGGCATTGAACTAGAAGGTACCGATACGCTTGAGTATGAAACGACACAATATCAGGCGCTAAATCAAGTATTATCGATTCTAAAAGCTAATTATCCCATTACCAGTGTTGTGGGGCATAGTGATATTGCACCAGGGAGGAAAACAGACCCCGGTGCATCGTTTAACTGGAGCAAACTAACATGAAATTATTAAATAAAGCCTATCTTAGAGCTCAAAAAATTAAGTTAATTATTTTTGATGTGGATGGTGTTTTAACTGATGGCGGCCTGTATTTTTCTGATGAAGGAATCGAACTTAAACGCTTCAATTCTCTAGATGGTCTTGGCATCAAACTGCTCAAACAATCTGGTGTCGAGCCTGCTGTGATTAGTGCCAGAAACTCGCCAAATGTTGCTCATCGAATGAGCAACCTAGGTATTGAACACTTTTATCAAGGGCAAAGCGACAAGCAAATTGCCTATCAGGAATTACTTGATCAATTATCTCTTACTGCTGAGCAAGTAGCCTATGTGGGTGATGATGTGATTGATTTACCAGTTATGCGCAACGTTGGTCTGCCTATAGCTGTTGCTAATGCACACGATCTAGTTAAAGACAATGCTTGTATCGTAACAGAGAAACTAGGGGGCCATGGCGCCGTTAGAGAAGTGTGTGATTTCATTTTAAAGGCTCAGGATAATTATGATTCTGCCATGAATCCTTATCTAGTTTGACTAAATTTCAACAACTTTGCTACACTACACTGGTGGAAAAAGTGCCAGCTGGATCGGTTATTAGCTACGCTAGGCTTGCCAAATTAATCGGCCACCCAAACGCTTACCGAGCAGTTGGCAGTGTCATGCATAAAAACACAAACGCACCTGAAGTTCCCTGTCACCGAGTGGTTAAGTCAAATGGAGAGCTGGGTGATTATGCATTTGGCTTGGCACTAAAACAAAAACGCCTTCAAAAAGAAGGCGTTCAAGTAATAAACAATAAGATTGTTGATTTTAATAAAATCTGTCTTTAAAGTTTTTTACCGCGCATTTTAGAAATCATCTGCAACTGTGCCATAGACTCTGCAAGTGCTGCCTGTGTTGCTGAGATATCCTGATCCGTATCAGCATTGGCCATCGCCTCTTCAGCTCTTTGTTTTGCTTCTAAAGCTTTAGACTCATCAAGATCATGAGCGCGAATCGCAGTATCAGAAAAGATAGTGACAACCGAAGGCTGAACTTCAACAATGCCGCCAGATACATAGATTGACTCCATGCCTTGTTCAGTTTCAACACGTACTTCACCAGGTCGTAGCGTTGATAGTAGTGGTAAATGCTGGGGGTAAATACCCAACTCACCATTACTACCAGGCGCGAATACACACTTCACTTCACCGGAGTAAAGTGACTCTGTAGCACTAACGATATCAACCTGAATCATTGACATTTACGCTTTCTCCGCAGCTCTTTCACGAACCTCTTCAATAGAGCCCGTCATATAGAATGCCTGCTCTGGAATATCATCAAGCTCACCGTTAAGGATAGCTTGGAAACCAGATAGCGTATCTTTAAGCGATACATACTTACCAGGCGATCCTGTAAATACTTCAGCAACAAAGAATGGCTGAGATAAGAAACGCTGAACTTTACGTGCACGAGATACTGCTTGCTTGTCTTCTTCAGATAATTCATCCATACCCAAAATAGCAATAATATCTTTAAGCTCTTTATAACGCTGCAATACACCCTGTACGTTACGCGCTGTATCATAATGCTCTTGACCAACGATTAACGGATCAAGCTGACGAGAAGTTGAGTCTAATGGATCTACCGCAGGGTAAATACCTAGCTCAGCTACTTGACGTGATAATACAACTGTTGCGTCTAAGTGAGCAAAGGTTGTTGCAGGAGATGGGTCAGTTAAATCGTCCGCCGGTACGTATACCGCCTGAATTGAAGTAATTGAGCCTGTCTTCGTTGAAGTAATACGCTCTTGTAATGCACCCATTTCAGATGCTAGGGTTGGCTGGTAACCTACCGCTGAAGGCATACGACCTAATAGGGCTGATACTTCCGTACCCGCAAGCGTGTAACGATAGATGTTATCAATAAATAACAATACGTCACGTCCTTCATCACGGAAAGCTTCAGCCATTGTTAAGCCAGTTAATGCAACACGTAATCTGTTTCCAGGAGGCTCATTCATTTGACCGTAAACTAACGATACTTTGTCTAATACGTTTGATTCTTTCATTTCGTGATAGAAGTCATTACCCTCACGAGTACGCTCACCAACACCGGCAAATACAGAGTAACCTGAGTGCTCAATCGCAATATTACGAATAAGTTCCATCATGTTTACTGTCTTACCAACACCGGCACCACCAAACAAACCAACTTTACCACCCTTAGCGAACGGACAAACCAAATCAATTACCTTAATACCTGTTTCTAATAGTTCTGCAGCAGGCGCCAACTCGTCATAAGCAGGGGCAGCACGGTGAATAGCATTTCTTTGCTCTTCACCAATTTCACCCGCGTTGTCAATTGGCTCTCCCAATACATTCATGATACGACCCAAGGTCTTAGTGCCAACAGGAACCTGAATAGGTGCACCTGTATTTGTTACTTCAATACCGCGCTTAAGCCCTTCAGAACCACCCATTGCAATTGCACGAACTGTATTGTCACCCAATTGTTGTTGCACTTCCAGGGTAAGACCTGTTTCAGTAACAGTTAAGGCATCATAAATGTTTGGAATGCTGTCTGAAGGAAACTCGACATCAATAACCGCTCCAATAATTTGTGTAATTTTTCCGCTGCTCATTTTGCTTTTCCTTTTTATAAATCTCTATGTTTAATTTTTATACTGCTGCCGCACCACTCACGATTTCTGAAATCTCTTGAGTAATTGCCGCTTGTCTTGCTTTGTTATAAACTAATTCAAGTTCATCAACCATATCACCTGCATTATCCGTTGCACTCTTCATTGCAATCATTCTTGAGGATTGCTCACAGGCAATGTTTTCAACCAGTCCTTGATAAACAATGGCTTCGATGTATCTAACCAATAGGGCACTTAATGCCTCTTCTGCATCAGGCTCATAAATGTAATCCCAACGATGATCCATACCTTCAGCGTCTGATGCAAGCATTGGTATCAATTGGGCCGTTGTTGGCACCTGAGTCATGGTATTTTCAAACTTATTGTAAGCGACTGATAATTGCTGAATTTCACCATTATCATAAGCATCTAACATCACCTTAACTGTGCCTAATAAATCGTCAAAATGCGGTGCGTCACCCAAATCATTTAAGACTGATTTAATGCCCAAGCCAGAATTTTTGAAAAATGAAGTAGATTTTTTACCAATGGTGCAAATATCAACTTCGATACCTTTGGCCTGATAATCAGCTACATCTTTTAACAAGCTTCTAAATAGATTAGTATTTAAGCCACCACACAAGCCTCTATCACTAGAGATAATAATGATGCCAACTCGCTTAACCTCACCCACCTCTTTCATATAAGGATGTTCAAATTCTGGATGAGCATTAGCTAAATGACCAATTACCTTGGTAATTTTCTCAGAATATGGGCGCGAAGCCTCCATTCTGTCTTGGGCTTTTTTCATCTTAGAAGCAGCAACCATTTCCATGGCTGATGTGATCTTTTGAGTATTTTTAATACTCGCGATTTGTGTTCTAATTTCCTTGCCTGCTGCCATTCTCGGTGCCCTATTTAGTTTCTAGTTCCACTAATCTTTATTAACTTACCAAGTATGGTTAGCCTTGAAGTCGTCAATTGCCGCTTGCAATTGGCCAGCAACCTCATCGTTGTAATCACCCGATGCGTTAATGCTGTCCATTAAATCTGCTTGATTTGACTTCATGTAGTTTAACAATGCTTCCTCAAAGTCTACAATCTTATTTGCTTCAATATCATCTAGTGAGCCTGAGTTAGCAGCAAACAATGAAGTTGCTAATTCTGCTACTGATAGTGGCGCATACTGCTTTTGCTTCATTAATTCTGTCACACGTTGACCACGGTCAATTTGTGCTTTAGTTTCTGCATCAAGATCCGATGCAAACTGTGCAAAGGCCTGTAATTCACGATATTGTGCCAAGTCTAGACGAATACCGCCACCTAGCTTCTTAATAATGTTTGTTTGTGCAGCACCACCTACTCGAGATACTGACAAACCTGCATTAATTGCAGGACGTACGCCTGCATTGAATAAATCAGTTTCTAAGAAGATCTGACCATCTGTAATTGAAATTACGTTTGTTGGTACAAAGGCAGATACGTCACCACCTTGAGTTTCAATAATTGGCAAGGCTGTTAATGAACCTGTTTGGCCTTTAACTTCACCGTTTGTCATCATTTCAACGTACTCAGCATTCACACGTGATGCACGCTCTAATAAACGAGAGTGCAAGTAGAATACGTCACCTGGGTAAGCTTCACGTCCTGGTGGGCGCTTCAATAATAATGATACTTCACGGTAAGCCCAGGCTTGTTTTGTTAGATCATCATATACAATCAAAGCATCTTCGCCGCGATCACGGAAGTACTCAGCCATTGAACAACCTGCATAAGGTGCAATGTATTGAAGTGCTGGAGATGACGCTGCACCTGCATTAACAATAATCGTATTTTCTAATGCGCCGTGCTCTTCAAGCTTACGCACAACTGCTGCTACTGATGAGTCTTTTTGACCGATCGCAACGTAAACACAACGAATGCCTGTGTCTTTTTGGTTGATAATCGCATCAATCGCAACGGCTGTTTTACCCGTTTGGCGATCACCAATGATTAACTCACGTTGACCACGGCCAACGGGCACCATCGCATCAATCGCTTTAACGCCTGTTTGAATTGGCTGATCAACTGATTTACGCTCAATTACACCTGGAGCCATCACTTCTAAAGGCAATGAATCAGTTGTATCGATTGCACCTTTACCATCAATTGGCTGGCCTAGTGGGTTAACAACACGACCAAGCATTGCCTCACCAACTGGCACTTCTACGAGTTTGTTAGTACACTTAACAGTGTCACCTTCAGAAAGGTGAAGGTAATCACCTAATACAACCGCACCAACTGAGTCTTGCTCCAAGTTAAGCGCCATACCAAATGTGTTATTTGGAAATTCAAGCATTTCACCAAATTGTGCATCAGCTAGACCATGGATTCGAACAATACCATCACTAACACTAACCACGGTACCTTCTGTACGTGCTTCTGCAGCAAAGTCAAAGCCTTCTATTTGTTTTTTAATTAAATCACTAATTTCACTGGCGTTTAATTGCATAAATCTTCCTTTTATATAAATTTATAATTAATGTGTTGTTAGACGTAAGCTCAGCTCGTCAGTACGAGCTTTGATTGATAAATCAATCACTTTGTCTCCTAGTTTAATAATCAGACCGCCAACAAGCGACTCATCAATAGTTGTTTCAATGCTGACTGAAGCGTTATATTTAGCGCTTAAATCTGCAACAATGTTTTTCTCTTCTGCGGCAGTTAGTTTGTAAGCACTAATCACCTGAAATGCTTTTGCATCATCAAACGCATTAGCTTGATCTTCAAACAAAGCAAAAATACTTGGCAATGCTTGAGTACGGCCATTATCTAACACTAATGACAAGAACTCATTTTCCTTGTTAGTTAGTTTGCGATCAATCACACTAGCAACCAACTGTTGAATCGTGGCGCTTTTTTCTTGCTTAGAAGCGCTTGGTGATTCAATGTAAGCCTGCATTTGAGCATCAGCTATCACCGAGGTAGCTGCCTCCAATACAACCTTCCAATCTTGATGAGATTTGTCTTGCTGTGCAATTTCAAAAATTGCATTAGCATAAGGTTTGGCGATGGTTACTAGTTCCATAATCTGAGCTTAGAGTGTTTGAGACAATTTGGTTAACATGGCTTTATGAGCTTTGCCGTCTACCTCTTTCGACAATACAGCACTAACACCTTGCATGACTAAATCAGAAACTTGCTCTTGCAATTCATTACGCACACGAACCTTATCTTGCTCTAGTTCAGCAGCTGCAGCGGACTTAACTTTTTCTGCCGCCTGAATTGCGTCATCTTTAGCTTCTTCAACCATTGACGATGCCTGCTTAGAAGCGTTAGCAATAATTTCTGCCGCCTGATCTTTAGATTGGCTAATTAACTCTTGCGCTCTTTGTTCAGCTTCTGCTTGTTCAGATAACCCGCGTTCCGCTGCCAACAAGCCGCCTTCGATACGCTTTTGGCGCTCTTCCATGGCTGCAATTAGCGGTGGCCAAACATACTGCTTGACCATATAGATAAAAATGAAAAATGCAATTGATTGACCAATTAATGTAGCATTTATATTCATGAGGACTTACCTTCTACTTAAGAATTAAAAAACGTTGAGAACTTATGCTACAGCGAATAGTACGTATAGACCTAGACCAACAGCAATCATTGGTACCGCATCTACAAGACCCATGAAAATAAAGAACTGAGTTCTTAACATTGGAATTAACTCTGGCTGACGTGCTGCACCTTCTAGTACTTTAGCACCCAATAGACCAATACCAATCGCTGCACCTAATGCACCCATACCCATCATGATGCTTCCTGCAACATACAAAATTGCGCTTTCCATTACCATATTATTTCTCCTGTGAAATTATATAAAAAAATTAAAAATTAATGCTCTTTGTCATGAGCCATATCCATATACACAATCGTTAGTGTCATGAAAATAAAGGCTTGTAAAGTGATAATTAAGATGTGGAACAATGCCCAACCAACCTGTAATAAACCACCAAACACACCAAACCCAATGCCTACGCTATACATAATAGCAATAAGAATGAAGATGATTTCACCCGCATACATGTTACCAAACAAACGCAATGCTAATGAAATCGGCTTAGAAATTAATGCCACACCTTCAAGCAATAAGTTTGCTGGCAACAACCATTTGCCAAATGGGTGGAATAATAATTCTGATAAAAATCCGCCCAAGCCTTTATGCTTGATGCTGTAATATAAAATCAGTACAAAAATAGATAACGCCATACCAAAGGTAATATTTGGATCCGTTGATGGCACCACTTTAAAGAAAGCTGCATGTGGATCACCGCCCATAGCGCCGACAGTAACAGCCGCTAATTGTGGCAACCAATCAACAGCAATCAAATCCATAAAGTTCATCAAAAAGATCCAGGCAAAAATAGTCAGCGCCATTGGCGCTACTAATTTGTTCTTATGTTTGAAAGAATCGCGAACGCTGAAATCAATGAACTCAATCATCATTTCAATAAAGTTTTGGAAACCTGATGGTACGCCGGTTGCTGGCTTTTTTACTGCAGCGCGAAATACAAAATAAAACACCAGTCCAGTCACTAACGACCAAAACATTGAATCTACATTAACTGACCAAAAGCCCATTGCTTGCGCTTCTGCTGCTGTATGAGCAAATTGCCACTGACCATCAACTTGACCATAGGTCAGGTTCTGTAAATGGTGCTTAATATATTCTGAAGATGTTATTGTTTCAACTGACATTGTTTGTAAAAAGCAAAACCCAAATTAATAATAAAAAAACTCAATATAACGCTCAATGGATCAAAACGCTGCATGGCTAAAACCAACACAATACCAATTAGCAAAAGCCTTTCTATTAATGAAATCCTTGCCAAGTTAACCACTTGCTTCGGTTCCACAATATTCTTATGCTTAAGCTGTTGCATTCGCCAATAAAGCAGGCTTTGATTTAATACTGCAATCAAAATGCCGACAACGTATTCCATAGAGCGCATATTATATACTAGCAAATATCGTTTTTCCAGCGAAAATAACTGACTATTTTTCTTTTTTTTCACCAGTCTTATTTTTAATCAACAACCCGTGCTTGACAAAATGATTAAGACCCTCAATAATGGTTTTGTTTTGAACTAAAAACTATTGAGGAGAATTGCCATGGCACACGTTGTTGTGATAGGCGCAAGTACGGGCGGTCTGCCTTTTGCTTACGATATTAAAAAAACTTTAGGTAAGAGTCATAAAGTTACCGTTATTTCTAATAATCCAAATTTCAATTTTATTCCATCTAACCCGTGGCTAGCGGTTGGCTGGAGAAGTGAAGATGACATTAGCTTTGAGCTGGCGCCTCGATTAAAACGCAAAGATATTAATCTCATTGTTGGTGAAGCCACCGAAATTAAACCAGATGACAATCAGGTTATGGTGGGTGATCAAGTGGTTGATTATGACTACTTAGTGCTTGCAACTGGCCCTAAACTAGCCTTTGATGAGGTTGAAGGATTAGGCCCTGATGGTCATAGTGTTTCGATTTGTACAACTGCCCATGCCAAGGTTGCCTCGGATGAATGGGAAGCATTTTGTGAAAATGGTGGCGGCCCAATTGTGGTTGGTGCTGTGCAGGGTGCTTCTTGTTTTGGCCCTGCTTATGAATTTGCCACAATTATGGATACCGATCTTAAAAAACGCGGTATTCGAGATAAATGCCCAATAACTTTTGTCACGGCCGAACCTTACATTGGCCATTTGGGCTTAGGCGGGGTTGGCGACTCTAAAGGTCTACTTGAGTCAGAATTTAGACATCGACACATTAAATGGATTACTAACGCCAAAGTCGCATCAGTGACTGCAGATACGGTTACGGTTGAACAAGTTGATGATAACGGCGCAACCATTAAAACCCATGAAGTGGCCACCATGCACACCATGATGTTGCCAGCCTTTAAAGGGGTTGATGCGGTTGCGAATTTGGCCAATGTTGATGCAAGGTATGTCAATCCACGCGGCTTTGTTATGATTAATGACTATCAACAATCGCCTATTAAAGATAACATCTTTTCATTGGGTGTTAATATTGCCATTCCACCGGTTGAAGCAACACCGGTTATGTGCGGCACACCAAAAACAGGCTACATGATTGAATCCATGGTGACTGCGATCGTTCACAACATCGAAGAGATGATTGCGGGCGAGAAGCCAACACATCACCCAACTTGGAATGCGGTGTGTATCGCTGATATGGGTGATACAGGTGCCGCCTTTGTGGCCATGCCACAAATTCCACCTAGAAATGTCACTTGGGCTAAAAAAGGCAAAATGATGCATCTAGCAAAAATCGCCTTTGAGAAGTTCTTCATTAGAAATATGAAAACTGGCAATTCAGAGCCGGCTTATCAGAAGTACATCTTTAAAATGCTTGGTATTGAACGATTAAAGAAAAAACAAGGCTAAATTCAAAAAACCGCGAAAGCGGTTTTTTTATGGTCTTCTTTTATTAAGGTTTGCTACTAAAGATCATTTCTTTTGCTGTTAGTTTGGCTTGTTCGGTAATGGTAGCGCCACCAAGTATCCGCGCCACCTCCTCAATACGCTCATCCATAGATAATTGAGCTACCGTTGTTTGCACACCTTCCTCATGCTGTTTTTTGCGCACCTGCAAATGTTGATGACCAAAGCTAGCCACCTGTGCCAAATGGGTAATACAAATAATCTGATAGTGTTGCGCCAAGTCTTGCAATTTTTTACCCACCACCTCTGCAACTGCGCCACTAATACCAACATCAACTTCGTCAAAAATTAAGGTAGGCGTATATTCGCTATCACTACTAACCACCGATATGGCTAAAGAAATACGAGATAATTCACCACCTGAGGCCACTTTTTTAAGCGCCTTATAATCTTGACCCATATTGGTCTTTACTAAAAACTCAACACGCTCATTGCCATTTAAATGTACGCCGTCTGACTTTTGATTAAGTGCCACGCTAAATTCACTGCCTGGCATGCCTAACACTTGCATAATGTCAGTCACCGAATTAGACAATTCTAAAGCCTTATCGGTTCGAGCTTTGGATAGGGCCTGTGCTTTAAGCTGATACTGCTGAGCAATCTCTAACAACTGCTGATTCATCTGTGCCAATGAGCTGGCACCGCCGCCAATCTCCAATAGCTGCTGCTCAATTTGATTGCGCACGCTCAGCAGCTCTTCAATTTGACAATGGTGTTTTCTGCCTAAATCGTACAATTCAGAAATTCGCGCTTCCATGTCATGTGCGCTTTGCTCATTGATTGATAAATTGCTCAAATACTGCGTTAACTCATAAATGGCCTCTTGGGTTTGCACTTGTGCTGAGTTGACTAACTCAACACTTGGTTGCAATTTTTCATCCATCTCGAGCGCTTCTAATAAGGTGGCACTTAAAGAGAGTAATTGAGCATTGGCGCCTGTCTCTACCTCAAGTTGCGCCAACACCATAGAGGCCTTTTCAGTGATGGCTTGTGCATTGGCGCTCACTTTAAATTCTGCCTCAATAGTGTTAAGCTCCTGCTGATCAAGCACGGCCCCGTCAAGCTCTTCGAGTTGATGTGAATACAATGCCTGCTGCTGCTCAATCATTGCTTGATTGTTGGTTAGTTGCTCAATTTTTTCAGCCAATGATTGATAGTCTTTAACCACTTGATTGAGCGCTTTTTTATCCGCTTCTAATTGGGCATATCCATCTAACAACTGCAATTGTTGATCAGGTCGCAATAACAACTGGTGTTCGTTTTGGCCATGGATATCAATCAGTAGATCACCCAATGATCTAACAACCGATAACGGCACACTACTGCCATTAACAAAGGCCTTTGAGCGGCCATCACTGGTGATCACTCGGCGCAAAATACACTCGCCTTCATCTTCTAATGATTGATCCGTTAGAAATGCTTGAACTGCCGAATGTTGATCCACTGAGAAGGCCGCACTAACCTCGGCCTTGTCCTTGCCATGGCGCACTAAATTTGAATCGGATCGAACGCCCAATGCCAAACTAAGCGCCTGCAGTAAAATAGATTTTCCTGCACCTGTTTCACCCGTAACCGCACTCATGCCAGACTCAAAAGATAAGTCTAACTTTTCAACAACGGCTAAATTTTTAACAGACAACTGCGATAGCATACTTTAACAGGGCTTATGACAGCTTAGATCCCCAATGCAATTTTGAGCGAATAATCTCAAAATAATCATAGTCTTTTGGATGTAGCAAGTGAACAAAGCTACCATGTTGGCGCAGACGAATTTCTTGACCTGGCGAAACTGGGAATGTGTTTTGTCCATCAATATGTACACTAACCCCAACGCTGGCATCATTAATACGTACCACCACCTCACTGCCACCTGGAATTAATAGTGGGCGATGGCTCATGGTATGTGGGCAGATAGACACCAAGCCAATCGCATTAACGCCTGGGTGCATAATTGGGCCGCCGCTTGATAGTGCATACGCTGTAGATCCAGTTGGCGTGGTAATAATCAAACCATCAGCACGCTGATTGTTAACAAATTTACCATCAATATAAACATCAAATTCGATCATCTTTAAAGCGTCTTGGCGATTAATGACTGCATCATTAAGTGCCACACTTTGATGAACAACCTCACCATCTTGTTCAATGGAGCAATCCAGCAAACAACGCTCTTCTTTAGTGAACTCTCCAGCCAACACTTCGGAGACGATGTCGAACATTTTATCAACTGAAACGTCGGCCAAAAAACCAAGACGACCTAAGTTGATACCTAATATCGGAATATTGTTATCGACAAAAGTACGCGCAGTATTCAAAATAGAGCCATCACCGCCCACCACAATAATTAAATCTGCCTGATCTTCAATAATGGCGATGCCTTTAACAACAACAATACCCTGCTTTTCTAAAAAACCACGTAACTCTTGTGCTGTGCCCTCGCTCACAGAATCGAATGGTTTACTAATGATGCCAATTGTATTAAACATTTTCTTAATCACTCAAGGTTGAATTCTTTAAAATAGCCACTATATAACCAGCTAATAATTAGCTACAAATATACATTAATTGGACATCAAGATGACAAAAAAGCAAGCGCAAGAAGAAACTGTTGAAAAAATTGAAGATGAGCAGGTTGAATCTGCTAAAGAAGAAACGCCTGAAGATGACCTGCAAACTCAACTAGAAGTGGCCCAACAATCTGCTAAAGACAATTGGGATAAAGTCCTGCGCGCGCAAGCAGAAATGGAAAACCTTAAGCGTCGTAACGCCAAAGATCTTGAAAATGCCCACAAATTTGCTCTAGACGGTTTTGTTAAAGCTTTACTTGAAGTTAAAGATTCGTTAACCATGGGGATTAAGACTGCTCAGGATGACAATGCCTCTGTTGAAAGCATCACTGAAGGTTTGGAGATGACAGACAAAGTGTTCATCTCAACCATGGAAAAATTTGGCGTTGAATTACTTGATCCTGCAGGCGAAACATTCAATCCAGAATTCCACGAGGCCGTCACTATGATCCCAATGCCAGACAAAGAGTCTAATTCAGTATTAGAAGTCGTGCAGCACGGTTTTACGTTAAATGGTCGCTTAGTGCGCCCAGCTATGGTGGTTGTGGTTCAGTAATTATGTCTAAAAAACAAGATACAATCAAACATCAGAAAAAGGTTAAACGTACAGCAATGAACAATCCAGATCTGTCAATTGATGTAGTAGAAAAATTACTAATCGCTCTAAACGAACCTAGCGAGCCATTTGAATTTATTGATTAGAGATGCTTGAACTTGTCCATGCGCTCATGTAATAGCCGAACAATAAAAATATCTTTCTTTCTCACTTTGTAATACACGACATGGCTTTTATAAGGGAATTTACGATACTGAACACGCAAGCCATCTGCTGATACACCAATAGACGGCTCTGATGCTAGCAAACTAAAACAGCTGTTTAAGCCTTTTTGATATTTATCAGTTATCTCAAAACCAAAGCTTAGATAAGCGTGTTTAATTAGGTTTCTAATATCACTCTCAGCTTGCCTAGAAAGCGTATATTTCATCAATTTTCTTGTTGCACTTGCTGCCAAATATCACTGACTGATAGACTCGATTCGCCACTATTTTCACCCTCTATCAAAGCCTCAACAATGGCATGTCGATGGTCCTGATCTCTTCTAATAAGATCGCGCATATAATCACTAATATTGCCATAACGGCCAGAATTAGTCTGGCTCTCAGCCCACTCTTTCATTGTATCGGGAAGTGAAATATTCATGGTTGCCATAACTTAACCGCCTGTTGTTGTTTAACTAAATTAGTCTTATTATAACAATAATGGCAATCTTTGTCATTAATTGAATAAATAATTAGGTGTTGTGTCACCTTAATTCTGTCACCTTAATTCGGTGCAATCATTAAAGACCCGCTATTAGGCGAAGAAAAACGTGGCGATCTAACCAGTGTATTTGTCTATAAATTTGACTGCATCAATCAACAATTTCTACTTGCCTACCAATGGAGCGAAGAATACAGACTGTTATTACTCGTTGGGGTTCATGAAAATTTCTACAAAAAACTTAATCATTAGAATTGGGTCTAGCTCAAACTGTTTAAATAATTAAGTATTGTGTCACCTTAATTCATTAAAATACCACCACTCATTTTGATAAGTGTTTATTGATAAATTTTATAAAGTGCAATAAAAAGCCCGACATAAAGTCGAGCCTTGAAGATAAAAACTAAAGGATATAGCTGACCCTATCCTCATTAATTCATTTATCTAACTATAACACTAGTGCTTTGATGGACATTAGTAATTGAACGTGCCTGACCTTGTGACTTGGTCCCACCAATAGATGTCCAGCCTATGGCCACAAGCTTGCTGTTATTAAAAACATAAGGTGTGAATTCATCATCTGTTACTAATCCATCAGCTTGCCTTCTCGTTCTAGAGTAATAAATTTCAACTTCTACGTCATCCTTTATGTAGGTTTCAGAGCTTTTTCGCCATTTGATGGGCACATCTTTCTGCGCCTCATCTAAGATAGAAACAACCTTTGCTTTAGAGTCTCCAAGGGATATTTGGTGACTAACTTGTCTGTAGTTTGTAATCGCATCGTCAATTTTTTGTACAGCACAGCCAGAAAGTGTCAAAATTGAAACAGCTAATATTAAAAACGTTATTTTCTTCATTTTTATTTTTCCCTTGTGATTTAAATAATTTTCTCTAATTTAGAGAAAATTATATACTTTTTATAGTGCAAATAGCAATATTATTTGTGCTTGGCTCAAAGAAAAGCGTGAGCTATCCAACTTAACAATGCGTGAGCT
>JACKQG010000489.1_pt1 | contig 57693 bp, 55 predicted proteins | sample 8237621 | NCBI WGS metagenome assembly JACKQG01 (sample SAMN15677084, study PRJNA649215) | marine metagenome | biome: marine; feature: Black Sea; material: saline water; isolation source: suspended particulate matter (SPM) from the Black Sea western gyre | collected 2013-06-09/2013-06-10 | depth... | reverse complement strand
TTCCACCCAATGTAAATGAAGGGCGAATTACTAATGGAAAACCTAATTCTTGTGCAATTTCTTTTCCTTCTAAAAATGAAGTTGCAATACGAGCAGGCGCAACAGGAATATCAATTTTATCCATTAATTTACGGAACTGCTCTCTATCCTCAGTAATATGAATTGCAGCAATATCAACTCCAATAATATCTACTCCATATTTTTCCCAAATTCCTTTTTCATCTACCTCAATACAAAGGTTAAGAGCAGTTTGCCCTCCCATTGTTGGTAATACAGCATCAATATTTCTTTCTTCTAAAATTTCAATGATAGATGCAGTAGTAAGTGGTTTTAAATAAATATGATCTGCAACTACTTTATCAGTCATAATAGTTGCAGGGTTGGAATTGATTAATGAAACCTCAATCCCTTCCTCACGCAATGACCTTGCTGCTTGTGAACCTGAATAATCAAACTCACAGGCTTGCCCAATTACTATAGGTCCACTACCTATAATTAGTACTGATTTTAATGAATTATTTTTTGGCATTTTTTATTTATGAAGTATGCAAATTTACAATTTTTTGTTTTTTATAAAAGGGAAAATCTATGAATAGATATCAACAAGATATAACCCTGAAAAAAACCTAAAAAAAAGGTGTTGCAAAAGCAACACCTCAATTATAATTTTATATCAAATCTTATTTATGGCCAATTTCGTCAGAAACCGTTAAACGGGTTCTTCCTTTGGCTCTTCTTCTTGCAATTACTCGCTGTCCATTAGCAGTTGACATACGATCCATAAAACCGTGTTTATTCTTTCGCTTTTTGTTAGATGGTTGAAATGTTCTTTTTGGCATGACTTTATTTCTTTATTATTTCCGGCTGCAAATTTAGTTTTTTTTTCTTTTAAAACAAGAAATGATTTATATTTAAATCTATTTTTGTTGCTTTCAATTTTACCCAACATTATAATGGAGCTAAGGCACAATATATTAAAGATGTATCTCTTGAAAGGAGTACTGTGGTTTATGGTAGCCATGCCAATTATTGTTTTATTTTTTCAAGAACATGGCTTGAGCTTAACTCAGGTGATGATATTGCAAGCTATCTATTCTTTATCTGTAGCAGTATTTGAAATTCCCTCTGGTTATATTGCTGATTTGTTTGGAAGAAAGCACACCATAGTTTTGAGTACCGTTTTTTCCTTTGCAGGATATTTGGTATTTTCCTTTTATGGTGGATTTTATGCTTTTGCAATTGCACAAATATTAGTTGGGATTGGTGGTAGTTTAATGTCAGGGAGTGATAGTGCAATAATATATGATACATTACTAGAAACTGAAAATAAAAAATCCTACACCAAAATTGAAGGAAGAAATTACGCTATTGGAAATTTCTCGGAAGCAACAGCAGGAATACTAGGAGGAATACTAGCAGTAAGCTCTATTTACTTACCTATTTATGTTCAAACAGGTATATTATTCTTAAGCATTCCTATTGCCCTAACTTTAGTTGAACCAAGCATGCATAAAGAAGATAAAATGGACAGATCATTTACTGCTATACTTGGAGTAGTAAAATTTGCAATGGTAGATAACGCAAAACTAAGGTGGCTCATTATTTATTCTTCAGCAATGGGAGTAGCTACTTTATCCATGGCTTGGTTTGCCCAACCCTTTTTTAAAGAGATAAGTATTCCTTTAGCGTATTTTGGAATACTTTGGGCTGGGCTTAATTTATCAGCAGGACTTACATCCTTTAATGCACATCAATTTGATAAAAAAGAAAACAATGCAAAAATGCTGTTATATTTAGCTTTAGCAATGGCAACTTCATTTGTGTTTTTAGGATTTAACATGAGTATATTCGGACTCATATTTATTGTTTTCATCTACCTTTTAAGAGGAGTAGTAACACCAATACTTAGAAATGCAATAAATGAAAATACAACATCAAACAAAAGAGCAACTGTACTTTCAATAAGAAGTTTTATCATAAGAATTTCCTTTGCAATATGTGCACCAATATTTGGCTATTTAGCTGACAACTACTCTTTATACATTACTTTTTATGCTCTAGCTGTAATTGTTGGAATTTTCTCAATATTATCAGCTGTTAATTTAAAGAGATTGGAGAATAAATCTAGCTTTGCATCATGAAAAGATTAAAAGAAAAGTGGGGAATTACATCAAATTTCCAATTCATAATTATATTAATTGTATTCTCTATTACAGGATACTTGGCAGTATGGGTTGCAAAGCCAGTTCTAGAACTTATTGGACTTGATAAGTCAGTTGTTTCTCCTTGGATTTTTTGGCCAATTAGAATTGCAATTATCTTTCCTATTTATCAAGTTATGATAGTTGTAATTGGTGCATTATTCGGACAATTCAAATTCTTTTGGGCGTTTGAAAAGAAGATGCTAGTACGATTGGGATTTAAACACTTTAAAACTAATAAATAGATATGAGACCGCTACGCTTTTAGATGTGAGACAAAAAGAAATTAGAGAAGAGAATAATGTTTATTTTATTTTTGTTTATTTGTCAAAAACTAAAAACTAGCAACTAAAAACCAACAACAGTATTTTATGAAACTAATCATATCATTAGCAACACGCCTAATCCCTAGGCACTATTTACAACATGTATCTCACTTTTTTCTACAGATATTTTCACTCTTTTTAAGAGGAAACAAATTTGAAGACCCTATAAACGGAAAAACCTACAGAAAACTATTACCTTACGGAAGATTGGACTCAAGAGAAAACGCTATTGCACCTGATAGTATGAGCTTGGAAAGGCACAGATTGATGTGGTTATTCATGAAAGAGAAAACTAACTTTTTTACTGCTGACTTAAAATTCTTACACATTGCTCCTGAATATTGTTTTATCAAACTGTTTAAAGGGATGAAGAACTTGGATTACACAACTGGGGATTTAATCTCTCCTTGGGCAGATGTTAAATTTGATGTACATGATATTCCTTTTGATGAGAATACTTATGATGTAGTAATCTGTAATCATGTATTGGAACATGTTGAGGATTCACATAAAGTAATGACTGAATTCTATAGAGTAATGAAACCTGGAGGTTGGGGAATTTTTCAAGTTCCTATTGATACTAACAACCCAAATACTGAGGAAGATAAAAGCATTACTGACCCAAAGGAAAGAGAGCGCCTTTACTGGCAAGATGACCATGTTCGTTTGTTTGGACTTGATTATGGAAAAAGACTGGAAGCAGCAGGATTTAAAGTTACTGAGAGTAACTTTATCAATGAACTTGACCCAAAACTAGTAGAAAGATATGCCCTTCCTAAGGATGAAATAATTTATTTCTGTCAGAAAAATTAAAGAAATATGTCTAAAGAGGTTTTAGAAAGTCTTGGAAAGAACCTTAACCGTGATATGGTTGCTGATTTATTTCATAATGGTTTTTATTGGAAACATTTTGATTTCTTAGTAAAACATATGCAAAAGGAGGAAAAACACACCTCTTGGCGTTCTGCTTGGGTAGTGGTTCATCTTATGAAAGAGGATGATCCTAAAATTAAAAAACATCTTACAAAAATTATTAAGTCTATTGAAAGTAAAGCTGATGGACATCAAAGGGAATTATTGAAAATAGTACGCAAAATGAAACTATCAGAAAAAAATGATGGTTTGTTTTTTGATGTTTGTATAAATATTTGGGAAAGCGTCAATAAAAAACCTGCTACTCGCTATTATGCAGGACTCTTCATTATCGAAATGGCAAAAAAATATCCTGAAATAAAAAATGAATTAGAACATCTTACTTCCTATTATTACACACAAACACTCTCTCCTGGTATCAAAAGAAGTTTTGATAGAAGATTATCTAAAATAAATCAATGAGAAAAATACTTTTAGTTCTATTACTTTGCAATCAACTTGCAACAGCACAAAACCTTAACAACCTAAGCTTTGGCACAGATTCTACTTTTGAAGTTGTAAGTTGGAATATAGAGTGGTTTCCAAAAAACGGACAAACTACAGCTAATTATGTAGAGACTATTCTCACTAACCTAGAAGCTGATATTTATGCACTTCAAGAAATAGATGACACTACACTTTTAAAACAAGTAGTTGCTAATATCCCTGGATATGAATGCTACTTTAAAAGCACTTATTATGGCGGACTAGGCTATGTTTACAATACCAATACTGTTCAGATAAATAACAAGTATGAAATTTACACTTCACAACCTTTTTGGAATGCTTTTCCAAGATCACCACAAGTGCTGGATTTAACGCATAACGGAAAGCAATACTATGTAATAAATAATCACCTTAAATGCTGTGGAGATGGCAGTTTAGATATGAATAATTCTTCTGATGAAGAAATGAGAAGATATATGGCAGTCTATTATCTCAAACAATATATTGATAATAATCTGGCTAACAAAAATGTAATAGTAGTTGGAGATTTAAATGATGAACTTACTGACTTTGCAAGTCATAATGTATTTCAAGATTTTATTACTGACCCAAGCAATTACTTATTTGCAGATATGCAAATTGCAAATTCTAGTAACACTAATTGGTCCTATCCTTCTTGGCCTTCTCATTTGGATCATATTCTGATAACAAATGAATTATTTGATGAATTTCAAAACCAAAACTCATATATCTCTACAATTAAAGTTGATGACTACTTAAGCTCTTGGAATCAATATGATAATAATATTTCTGATCACAGACCGATAGGAATCAGATTAGTCAATGGAAGTATTAGTAGTATTTCTGAAACTCAGCACAACAAAAATAAGCTTATCAAAATTACTGACTTACTTGGGAGAGAAAGTAAAAAAAGAAAAAAACAGATTTTATTTTATCTGTATGACAATGGCACGGTGGAGAAAAGGATAGTTGTAGAATAATGTCATCCTGAACGGATGTGAAGGATCTCTTCTCTTTTTAAAACAGAGATATTTCGACAAGCTCAATATGACAACTATTTGGGTGTATTCAGTCTAGTAACTGATATCTAAAATCTAATAAGAAATATAAATCACTTTTTTGGTTTCAAAAAATTCTTCAGTAAAAAATTCTGAAATGTCATATTTAGTGTGAGAAATTCCTCTTAACTCTTCTGATAAATCACCTCCTTTTAAGTAAAGGATTCCATTCTTTAGGCTATTGTTGTGCTTCTTATTAAACTTGCCTTTTACCCACTTTTTAAAGTCTGTCATATTGGTAACAGCTCGGCTAACTACAAAGTCAAAAGTTTCATTTATGTTTTCTGCTCTTTCATGTAGCGTACGCACATTTGTTAATCCTATTGCAGTACTCACTTCATTTACTACTTTTATCTTTTTACCAATACTATCCACTAGTAAAAACTCAACTTCAGGAAATAATATTGCCAAAGGGATTCCTGGGAAACCACCTCCTGTACCAATGTCCAATACTTTTGTTCCTTTTTCAAACTGAATTACCTTAGCAATAGCTAATGAGTGTAATATATGGTTTGTGTAAAGTGCATCCATATTCTTTCTGGAAATCACATTTATCTGTGCATTCCAATGCTGATAAAGTTCTTTTAAATCAGTAAACTGCTTAATTTGTTTTTCCGTTAAATCAGGAAAATACTTGTGTATAATTTGCATTGAAGGTAGGCTTTAATCCTTAAAATGCACCTTTTTGCCCAGACATAATTTTAAAAAGTTGCTCACGGCTTCTGTGCAATCGTGCTTTTACTGTCCCTAGTGGAATGTCTAATGCTGCTGCTATTTCCTCATAAGTAAACTCCTTGAAATACCTCAATTTTACCAAAGTTCGATAGTTTGGTTTTAATTGCTCTACAATTTGTCTTAATATCTGAATTCTTTGTTTTTTTATCATTTTTTGTTCAGGATTTGGAGAATCAGAAGGGAGGTCAAAAGATTGCTTTTCCCCCTTATCATTCACCATCATCTTATCTATGGAAATAGTAGGAAGTTTATTCTTTCTTAAATAGTCTATACAATTATTTTTAGCAATAGTAAAAAGCCATGTACTAAATACATAATTCGGCACATACAAATGCAATTTTTTAAAAGCCTTTCCAAGTGCTTCAATAGTTAAGTCTTTAGCAAGTTCCTCATTTCCAACTTTTTCGAAAAGCATAAAATAAAGAGGGTTCCTGTAAAGCCGCATAAGTTCATTATATGCCCTAGTATCTCCTGTTTCAAGCGCCCTATTTATAAGTAATAAATCTCTTTTCCCTTTTTCTGAAAGTTCTTTTGTCATTGCCAGCTAGTAGGTTTTTTTTTGGAGTTCAATAATACAAAAATTCCTTGAACTATTAAATAGCAGATTTCAAGAAATGGAAAATACAATAACAAATCAAAAGATTTTAGCTTTTTCATTAAGGAATAATAAAGGGCATAAAACATCAAAGTTCTGAAAACAAAAAGAGCAAAAACAATCAGTAATGCGCTTTTACAGAATAGTAGAATGGTAAAACTTAGCCAGAATAAAAATTGAGAAAGTGGCCAAAGTCCTAATAAGATTTTGAATTTAAAAGCATATTTTTCAGAAGTAGTAATATGCCTTCTTCTCTGGAAAATCCATTCTTTCCATCTTTGTTTTGTCTCAGAAACTGTATGACTTTCTTCTGTAATCTCAATTGCAATATTATCTTTTGTAGCTACTTCCTGTATAAACAAATCATCATCACCTGAGGGTAATAGAATATGAGATGCAAAACCTTTATTATCGAAAAAAACAGACTTTTTATAAGCTAAATTTCGACCAACTCCCATATAAGTTTCCCCTGCCAAAGCAAAAGAAAAATACTGCAATGCAGTATGAAAAGCATCAAAACGAATCATAGTATTTAAGAACCCTTTTTCCTTTTTGTAAGCACCATAACCCAATACAATTTGCTTTTTATTACTGAAATTAGCTACCATTTTTCTTAACCAATTTTTTGAATTTGGTATGCAATCAGCATCCGTTAAAAGTAAATATTCATGCTTTGCTGCTTTTATACCCAAAGTAAGAGCAAATTTTTTGCCAACCCTATGTTTTATATGCTTTTCAATCTTTACTATTTTAAGATTTGAATATTTCTGCACTAACTCTTTTAGCACATATTCTGTATTGTCTTTGGATTGGTCATCTACTAGTACCACTTGAAAATCCGTATAATTTTGTTCTAGTATTTTTGGTAAGAAAACAGCAATATTTTCCGCTTCATTCTTAGCACAAACAATAATAGAAACGGGCTTGTTAAAAGTTGATTTTGATGATTTATAAACTGCAAAGCGAATAAAAAAATACAGCACATAAAATAGCTGGATAATTAGAGAAACAATAAAGATTATTAAGAGAATTTGAAGAAAAAGTTCCATTAGCACAAAAATAATTTATTTCCTGAAATAAAGGCAAAAAGGAAAACTTATATTTGTCGCCCTGAAACTACACTTATGAAATTTGATTTAATCAAAACAGATAAAGCATCAAAAGCTCGGCTTGGAGAAATAGAAACAGCACACGGTAAAATTCAAACACCAATTTTTATGCCAGTCGGCACTGCCGGCACTGTAAAAGGCGTTCATCAGCATGAGTTAATGGAAGATACTAAAGCACAAATTATTTTAGGAAATACTTATCATTTATATTTACGCCCAAAGCTGGATATCATTGAAAAGGCAGGTGGTTTGCACAAATTTATTGGTTGGGAAAAACCTCTACTTACCGATAGTGGAGGCTATCAAGTTTACTCTTTAGCAGAAAACAGAAAAATTACGGAAGAAGGGGTAAAATTTCAATCGCACATTGATGGAAGTTATCAATTTTTTTCTCCTGAATATGCCATTGATATCCAAAGAAAAATTGGCGCAGATATCATTATGGCTTTTGATGAGTGCACGCCTTACCCTTGCGAATATGACTATGCGAAAAAATCCATGCATTTGACTCACCGTTGGCTCAAAAGGTGTTGCAATCGTTTTGATGAAACATCAGGACTTTATGGCTTTGAGCAATCTTTTTTTCCAATAGTGCAGGGAAGTGTTTACAAAGATTTAAGAGAGCAATCGGCTGAAAAAATTGCATCATTTGAAAGAGAAGGAAATGCCATTGGCGGACTATCAGTTGGCGAGCCACACGAAATGCTTTACGAAATGACTGATGTGGTTTGTAATATTCTCCCAAAAGATAAACCAAGGTATTTGATGGGAGTTGGTACACCGTCCAATCTATTAGAAAGCATTGCTTTGGGTGTGGATATGTTCGATTGCGTAATGCCAACAAGAAACGCAAGAAACGGCATGCTCTTTACTTCAGAAGGAACAATAAATATCAAAAATAAAAAATGGGAAAATGACTTTTCACCTATTGATGAAAATGGTACTTCCTATGTAGATAAAATATACAGTAAAGCATATTTGCGACATCTTTTTGCAAGTGGCGAACTTTTAGGAAAGCAAATTGCTACTTTGCACAATATTCGTTTTTATCTGTGGTTAATGGAGCAAGCTCGTGAGCAAATAGCAAAAGATACTTTTAGTAGTTGGAAAAATAAAATGGTAAAAAAATTAGATATTCGCCTATAATGAAAAAGCTAGATTGGTATATTATAAAGAAGTTTTTGGGCACTTTCTTTTTTGCCATTTCCCTTATTTTGGTGATTGTAATTGTTTTTGATATATCAGAAAAAATTGATGATTTCTTAGATAGTGAAGCGCCACTAAATGCCATTGTTTTCGATTATTATCTAAACTTTATTCCATTTTTCGCCAATCTTTTTAGCCCCTTATTTATTTTTATTGCCGTCATCTTTTTCACCTCAAAAATGGCAAATAATACAGAGGTAATTGCCATTTTAAATAGTGGAATGAGTTTTTGGCGTTTACTTCTTCCTTATCTTATTGTTGCTGTTTTCCTGGCTTCTGCATCTTTTATTTTGGGGAATTTTATAATTCCACCAGCCAATAAAACTAGGATAGATTTTGAAAACAAATACATCAAAAAGAAGTTTCGTTTCAGAGGGAAAAACATACATCTTCAATTAAAAGAAGGACAATATGCCTATATGGAAAGCTACAATAGCACAAAGGATATTGCCTACAAATTTTCTTTGGAAAACATAAAAGATAGCAAACTACAATCCAAACTAAATGCCAATTATATTCAGTGGGATAGCACCTCTGGGAAGTGGCAAGTAAACAGATGGCAAATCAGAGAGTTTTTAGAAAATGGAGAAAAATTAAGCAAAGGGGAGCGATTGGATACCCTTCTTAATTTGAAACCCTCCGATTTTAAAACACGGCTAAGTAAAGTGGAAAGTATGAATTATTTTGAACTTAACGACTATATAAAAGTGGAACAGTTAAAAGGAACGGCAAATATCGTCTATCATAAAATTGAAAAGCACAAACGAATGGCTTTCCCTTTTGCATCCATTATACTCACAGTAATTGGTGTGGCAGTAGCAAGTAGAAAATCAAGAGGAGGAATTGGACTACATTTAGGGGCTGGTTTGCTTATTAGTTTCTCCTACATTTTGTTTATGCAAATTTCCACCACCTATGCTACAAATGGTAATCTCTCCCCAGCTTTGGCAGTTTGGATTCCAAATATTCTTTATACTTTTTTGGGTTTGTTGTTGGTTAGTAAAGCGCCAAAGTAATTTATTTCTTAAAAATACCATAAATAGTAGAGCCACTACCGCTCATACTTGCATAAATTGCGCCCTCTTTATATAGTTGCTGTTTTATACTTTGGAGTTCTGGGTGTTTTATGAAGATGCTTTTTTCAAAATCATTTTTAATTTTTCCTTTCCAATTTTCTATCGGTGTTTTTATAAATTCGCTTAAAGCTGCTGCTGGTTTTTGAGGATTAACTCCAGCATAAGCTTCTGCTGTTGAGATATGTATTTTAGGGTTTACAAGTCGTATTTCTAATTGGCCTAAATCCAAATCAATATTTGTCATTTGTTCCCCAATTCCTTCTATATATTTTGGAGTGTTTTCAATAAAAAATGGACAATCAGCACCTAATCTTAAAGCAAATTCTTCCAATTTCTTATTACTGATATTCAATTCAAATAACTCATTCAAACCCTTCAAAGTAAAAGCAGCATTAGCCGAACCTCCTCCCAAACCGGCCCCAATCGGTATTTGCTTGTGAAGGTGAATTGCTACATTTGGAAAAGAAAAATCCTTCCTTAATAAGTGAAATGCTTTTTCGCACAAATTTCCCCCTTTTGGAATTTTAATTCCACTTGTTTCAAAAGAAAAATATTTCTGCTGAGTTATTTCCAAAATATCTGAGCAAGAAAGTACAGGGTAAAAAACAGAAGAAATATTATGGTGGCCATCCTCTCTTTTGTTAAGTATATCTAAGCCAATATTTATTTTTGCATTAGGAAATAATATCATACGAATTAAGTTTTCAACAACAAAGGTAATCACATCCATTTTTTTAGCACAACAAAAATCATTTTATTTAACTTTGTTCCTCTTTTTTAAAAATATATTATGGAATATTTAGAATTTGAAAAACCATTAGAAGACCTTGTTCTGAAGATGGAAAAAGCAGTAGAATTAAGCAAAGAAGGTGATGTAGATGTAAGTGCTACTATAAAAGATTTAGAAAAAAAAATAGAAAAATGCCGTAAAGAAATCTATACCAATCTTTCTCCTTGGCAAAGAGTGCAATTATCTCGCCATCCATCTCGCCCTTACACTTTGGATTATATACATGCTATTACAAAAGGAGATTTTGTAGAACTCCATGGAGATAGAGGAGTAAAAGATGATAAAGCAATGGTTGGAGGTTGGGGGACTATTGAAGAAAAATCTGTGATGTTTATTGGTCAACAAAAAGGACGAAACACAAAACAAAGACAAAAAAGAAACTTTGGTATGTCCAACCCTGAGGGTTACCGAAAAGCACTCCGACTAATGAGAATGGCAGAAAAGTTTGGCAAGCCAATAATTTGTCTTATTGATACTCCTGGTGCTTTTCCAGGTTTGGAGGCAGAAGAAAGAGGACAAGGAGAAGCCATTGCAAGAAACATTATTGAAATGCTTCAAATAAAGGTGCCAATTATTTGTATAATAATTGGAGAAGGCGCTTCTGGTGGTGCATTGGGGATTGGTGTTGGTGACAAAGTACTGATGCTCGAAAATACTTGGTATTCGGTAATATCACCAGAGAATTGTTCCACTATTTTGTGGAGAAGTTGGGATTATAAAGAACAAGCAGCTGATGCATTAAAGCTTACTCCTACCGATATGCTAAAAAATAAATTAGTAGATGGGATCATTAAAGAACCAGTTGGAGGAGCACACTCTTTCCCTGAAAAAATGTTTAGAATTTTAAAGAAAGAACTTATTAATCAACTAACTGAATTAGAAAAATTAGAAACAAAAAAGTTAGTAAACAAAAGAATGGATAAATTCTCAGCAATGGGAGTTGTAAAAGAATAAAAAATGGCAAAACAAACTACAAGAAAATTAAAAAGTGTAAATGGAAAAATAGATGGAAAACTTCCTCCTCAGGCCATTGAATTAGAGGAAGCCGTTTTAGGAGCATTAATGCTTGACAATGAAGCGTTATCAGATACCATTGACATTTTAAAGCCAGAATATTTTTATAAAATGGAACACCAAAAGATATTTGATGCTATCATTGTTTTGTTTAATGAAAGTAAGCCGGTTGATATTCTTACCATTATTGAGCAACTGAAAAAATCAGGAAATTTAGAGAGCATAGGAGGAGCTTTTTATATCACACAACTTACTAATAATGTGGCTTCTTCAGCCAATACCGAATATCATGCCAGAATTATAGTAGAGAAATTTATACAAAGGTCGCTTATTCAAATTTCAAGCAATATTATAAAAGATTCTTTTGATGAAACTATTGATGTTTTTGATTTATTGAGCAATGCTGAACAAGAACTCTTTAGCGTAACGGAAGGAAGTTTGAGGAAAAGTTATAGTAAGATGAGTGAGTTAATTTCTAGTGCAATTCTGAATATTGAAGATCTGAAAAATAAAAAAGATGGACTTAGTGGGGTTCCTTCTAGTTTTTCAAAACTAGACCGTGTAACTTCTGGTTGGCAAAAATCGGACTTAATAATAATTGCTGCTAGACCTGGAATGGGAAAAACAGCATTAGCACTTACTATGTGCAGAAATATTGCAATAAATCATAAAATGCCTATTGGGTTTTTCTCTTTGGAAATGTCAACTGACCAATTGGTAAATAGATTGATTTCAAGTGAATCTGAAATACCATCAAACAAACTAAGAAAAGGAAATCTGGAAGAATATGAATTTGTACAACTGCACGAAAAAATTAAAGATTTAGCAGAAGCACCAATCTATATTGATGATACTCCAGGACTTTCTGTATTTGAACTCAGAGCAAAAGCTAGAAGATTAGTGAAAAACCATGGCGTTCAAATTATTATTGTTGATTATTTACAACTAATGACTGCAGGGGGAAATAAAAACGGAAACAGAGAGCAAGAAATTAGCACCATTTCTCGCTCATTAAAAGGAATTGCTAAGGAATTAAAAATCCCAGTTATCGCATTATCGCAAGTTAATAGAGGAGTGGAATCCAGAACCTCAACAAGTAAACGCCCAATACTTGCCGATTTAAGAGAATCAGGAGCAATTGAGCAAGATGCTGATATTGTAACTTTTATTTACCGTCCTGAATATTACAAAATTTACGAATGGGAAAATGGAGATGATTCAAGAGGGCAAGCAGAAATAATTATTGCCAAACACAGAAATGGCTCCTTAGAAAACATTCGACTTAAATTTATTGGAAATCTTGCAAAATTCTCAGATCTTGATTACTATGATGGGGCAAATGAAGATGGCAGTTTAGGTGATGAACCCTCATTTATTTCGCATTCATCAAGTATGAATGATGAATAGTAAAAGAAATTTCTTACTCATAATTATCTTTTTATTTTGCTCAAAATTATGGGCTGCTTATATTCTTATCCCAATGGATGCAGGACAAAAAAACCACTTAAAAGCATACGGAATTGCTTTTTATACCCTGCAAAATGATATAAAATTAGATTGGCTACTCAACTATAGAGGTGGGAGTTTTTTAATAAAACATTATCCTGAAATAGAAAATGAATGTAGCATAAGAGGAGTTAGCTATGAAATTATTGCAGATGTACAATCCACACAAATTTTAACTTCTATTGCAAGTCCGGAGATAAACCAAGATGTTGTTCGATTGGAGAAAGCACCAAAAGTGGCTATTTACTCTCCTAAAAATAAACAACCTTGGGATGATGCCGTAACACTCGCTTTAAAATATGCTGAAATTCCTTATCAGGTGGTATATGATGAAGAAGTACTTGCAGGAACATTACCTCTTTTTGATTGGCTTCATCTTCATCATGAAGATTTCACTGGACAATACGGGAAATTTTATGTTGCTTTCAAGAATGCCACTTGGTATAAAGAACAAAAAAGAATGTACGAACAAGCTGCAAATAAGGCAGGATTTTCAAAAGTATCAGAGCATAAATTGGCTGTAGTTAAAAAAATTAAGGAATTTACTGCTGGAGGTGGTTTCTTGTTTGCCATGTGCTCTGCTACAGACTCTTACGATATTGCATTAGCTGCTGAAGGGGTTGATATTTGTGCACATATGTTTGATGGGGATGCGGCAGATCCTAATGCACAAGAAAAATTAAATTTTGATAAGTCCTTTGCTTTTAAAGATTTTACTTTAGTGAAAAATCCTAATCAATATGAATTTTCATCCATTGATGCAACACAAACAAGAAGGATAAAAAGAGAAATAGATTTTTTTACATTATTTGATTTTTCAGCAAAATGGGACCCTGTACCAACTATGCTTTGCCAAAATCACATGCAAGTAATTGCAGGATTTATGGGGCAAACTACTTCTTTCAGAAATCAATATATAAAATCGAATGTGCTAATTATGGGAGAAACAAAAGCTACCAATGAAGCCCGTTATATTCATGGGAAATTTGGCAATGGCACTTGGACTTTTTATGGTGGGCACGATCCGGAAGATTATCAGCACAAAGTAGGCGACCCTCCAACTGACTTAAATCTGCATCCTAACTCACCTGGCTATCGATTAATCCTAAATAATATTCTTTTTCCTGCAGCTAAAAAGAAAAAACAAAAGACATAGGATTAGTAAAGTTGGGTTCTAAAAAGCAAATACTAAAGGGTGCTTCTAAACTCACAACTATCTTAAAGCTTTTACTTTTGAAAAAGAAATTTTTAAGTTTTTCTCATATTCTCTAATTGTCCTAACATCATAACCATTTGCTAAAACCAAAGAGATTCCCTCTTTACCAGCACGAGCAGTTCTACCACTTCTATGTGTGTAGTACTCATCTTTATCAGGCAATTGAAAATGCACCACAAAAGTTAAATCAGCTACATCAATTCCTCTTGCAGCAATATCAGTAGCTACAATAATACTTAAGTTTTCATTCTTAAAAGCACGCATTACTTTATCTCTTTCCTTTTGCAACAAATCACCATGAATAGCATCAGCAGCAACATTTTTAGCTATGAGTTGAGCCGCTACTTTTCTTGTTGTTTTTCGTGTTCTACAAAAAACAATTCCTCTTTGTCCTTTTACAGAATTTAAGAATTGTAAAAGCACATTAAACTTTTCAGTATCCTCACAATGCACAAATTTATGTTCAATTTTTGCATTTACAACATTACTCCCACTCACAGTAATTCTGTGTACAGTAGCGCTCATATGCTTATTTACAATTTGCTTAATTCCTTGTGGCATAGTTGCTGAAAACAACCATTTACTTTGTGCTTCTGGAAGAAAATCTAATATCTTATCTAGTTCTTTTTTGAATCCCATACTTAGCATTTCATCTGCTTCATCCAAAATAACTGTTTTTACTTTACTTAAATCAACTGCTTTTCTATTTACCAAATCAATCAAACGACCAGGAGTTGCTACTACTATATGTGTAGTTCTTTTTAAGTTTGCTATTTGTCTGTCAATTCTCTCTCCACCATACACTGACTCAGTAAAAATTTTATCGGAATATTTAGTGTAACGAAATAACTGCTTGGCAACTTGCTGCCCCAATTCACGAGTAGGGCACAAGATTAAACCTTGTACATAATCATTTTTAGGATCAATTTTATGCAAAAGTGGCAAACCAAAAGCAGCCGTTTTTCCTGTCCCTGTTTGGGCTTGCCCAACCAAATCCGTATTTCCTTCTAATAATAAAGGGATAACTTGCTTTTGTATATCAGTAGGATTGATGATTCCTAAATCATTTAACCCTTTAATAAAATCAGGTTTTACTCCTAATGTTTTAAAATTTTCCATGCTGCAAAAGTAGATATATTATAGAAAAAATCTTATTATTGCTTTATTAATCTTATGATATAAGATGCTTTTTAATTCTCCACCACTCCATAAAGCGTATCCCTTTCAATGGGTTGGCGTTTTACTTGTTTTATTAAGTGCAGAATTTCCTCAGTAGTCATTTTTGGGTTTTGGTCCTCAGCCCCAGCCATAGAATAAATTTTAGTTGTATCATCAATAGTACCATCAATATCATTTACGCCAAAGCCAAGTAGGGTTTGAGTGGTTTCTTTTCCAATCATTGGCCAATAGGCCTTTATGTGTTTAAAATTATCCAAATAAATTCTAGCAATGGCAAACATTCGCATATCTTCTATAATAGATACCTCTTTAATATGTGACATTTGGTTGTTCTTATTTCTAAATTTTAAGGGAATAAAAGCATTGAACCCAGCAGTTTTATCCTGCAAATCTCTTAATTTACTCATGTGGTCAATAATGTGTTCTGCTTTTTCGATATGCCCATAAAGTATAGTGGCGTTAGAGTGCATACCAATAGAATGTGCCGCCTCATGAATTGCTAGCCATTGGGCTGTGGTGCATTTGTCTTCACAAATATTTTTTCTGATTTTTTCATCAAAAATTTCAGCTCCACCGCCAGGTAAACTACCTTGTCCCGCATCTTTTAAAATTTGCAATCCCTCTTTATAGCTTACTTTTGCTTTTCGGCAAATGTATTCTAGTTCCACAGCAGTAAATGCTTTTACATGTACATTTGGGCGTATTTCTTTTGCTTTTTTAATCAGACTCACAAAAAAATCCAATCCCATTTTTGGATGAACTCCACCTACAATATGTACTTCTGTAATGTCTTTTGGTGCATTTTTTAAGATTTCAAGCATTTGCTTTTCTGAGTATTCCCATGCCTCTTGTTTTTTACTTAAAAGGCGAGAATAAGAACAAAATTTACAATCGAAAACACAAATATTAGTCGGTTCAATATGTATGTTTTTGTTGAAATAAGTTTTATTTCCGTGCAGCCGTTCCCTTATTTGGTTGGCTAAAGTTCCAAGTAGTGAGAGAGAGGATTTCTTAAAAAGTGTTAAAGCTTCTTTATCAGAGATTCTTTGCTGATTTTCTACTTTTTTAACAATACTTATCAAATCTTTTGGAAGTAATTCTCTAGATATACAAGATGTTTTCATCATTTGGAGAGCAGAATTTTCTCAGTGCTTCTACCTTTGTCAGTGTCAATTATAGAAAAGTAAATTCCTTTCGGAAAATCAGATAAATCTAGAGAGAAAATGTCATTTTGAATATTTGTAGTAGTAAATATTTCTTCACCCAAAACATTTTGAATACTAATAGATTTTACTTTAATATTCATAGCAAATTTGAAATTTACCATACTACTTGTAGGGTTAGGATAAACACTTATTAAATTATTGTGTAACAATTCATTTATTCCAGTAATCATACATCCATTGGATGTTTTTAAAGAGGCTCTTCCTCCTTGTCCAGTAGATGCGTTCATGGTGTAGTCCATTACATTTATTTGCTTGTGAGAAAACATCCAAGTTGTGAAGGAATAAGCCATAAAATTTTCGTCCATATCTAGCACATTAGAAGTAAATGCATTTGAAAATTGGGTGTCGTTACATGTATTGTTATTTGTTCCTGTACTTACCAATCCCCAATAAATATCTTCTTGTGCAGGAGTGTCATCTACAAAACCTCCGTATGAAGTATTGTCATTATCACAGCAAATGGTATTTCCTTGTGCATCTGTTTGTTCACAGAAAGTATGAAGAAGTCCTAAGTAATGTCCAATTTCATGGGTTGCTGTTCTACCATCATTTTGAGAAGAGTTGGCTGCATTTCCTACTGTTCCAAAGTAGGAGTAATCTACCACCAAACCATCTTTCCAAGCAGTCCATGATTGTGATTGTTGCCCTGGTAAATAGGCATAGCCAAGAGTTTGTCCGCCCCCAGAATTTGTCAAATTACATACCCAAATATTCAAATATTTCAAGGCATCCCAACCATCTTTTCCATCAGTTGCAGTTCTTTTCATGGCATTAGAATCGGTATTATCATCTGCATCAAAACTTGTTTTTGAAGTTGCTGTTCTAGTTACTCCAGTTGTAGTATTCCCATTTGGATCAGTAGTTGCTAAGCAGAATTCTAATTGGGTATCACCCGCATAGCTCAAAAATGTATTTCTTGGCGGGTTTGGAAATTCTGGATTCATTTTCCGAAAATCTTCATTCAATATTCTTATTGCATCATCAATTTGTATTTGTGGAATATTAGTGCCAATACCTAAATTATGACTTGCCTTATGCACTACATGCACCACCACAGGAATCGTAATAACAGCATTTGTCTTTGGATTGTTTTTTACCCACTCCTCCAATCCGTTAAAATAATTTTCAACTATACTTTTGTATTGTGGATTTGCTTTTAATTCTTGCTCCATTAAAGGGGTTGTTAAACATTTTTTAATATTATTTTCTTGTGCATTTAAATTAATAAAAGCACAACCTACTATTAGAGATAAAAATATTTTTTTGTTCATTATAAAAGGAAGTTATTTAGTGATAAAATTTAAGAACGCAAATCTAAATAAAATATTTTCTTTTTTTGAATTAAAAAAAATTAGTTAGTTAGAAATTCTGTATCTGATAAAGTTATTAAGAAAGCAATAAGATCTTGTTTTTCTTGTTCGGTAAGCTGCAGGCCAATGCCAACTTTTTTCATCAGAGGGTCAATAGTAGTAGAATAATGTCCACCAGAATTATAATGTTCAATTACTTCTTCCAGAGTTTCAAATCTACCATCATGCATATATGGAGAGGTGAATTCAATATTTCGCAAACTTGGAGTATAGAATTTTCCCATATCCTCCGTATTATTAGTAACTAAATACCTTCCTTTATCAACTCCTAAAAAATCAGATGAAATACCATTGTTATGAAATAAATGGTCAGTAAACATTGCGGTACTATGGCAGTGAAAGCAATCCCCTTTTTCGGTATTGAAAATCACAAACCCATTTAGCTGGGAAGTAGTAAGTTGCAATTCATTTCTCAAGTATTTATCGTATTTGGAATTTGCAGAAACAAGAGTTCGCATAAACTGAGCAAGAGCATTGCTGATATGCTTTTTTCTTGTGTCAATATCTACATTCACAATATCCACATTAAAAGCTTTTCTGAACATTTCTTTATAAACAGGATGTTTTTTAAATCGAGAAAGAATGGAATCGTTTTGACCCATTACACCAGCTATATTTAAAAATGGATTTCCATCTTCCAAATCACCTAAATCTACCAATTCTAAAACCTTTTCTCCACCAGCCCAACCGAAATGTTTTTTCCATCCTAAGTTAAAATGAGGCATTATATTATTTCCTGTTGGCCCAATTGAAGGAGAGGAGTAGGCAAACTCTTGATAATGGCAGGAAGAACAAGAATTTCCGTTAGTAGATAAGATGTTATCAAAATAAAGCTTTTCACCTAAAGCGATTCCTTCTTCTGTAAGGGGATTGTCTTCCTCAAATTTCATATCAGGAAAATCCTGTGGTGTTGCTAAAAAATAAGGGGTAGGAGTGTATGGCTCAGGAGTTAGAGCATCTTCATATTTACACGAAAAGATGAAGATTGTTGCTAAAATAATAATAACTAAATTTTTCATTTTTTTTAGCAAAATTACTTTAAAATTAAAAACTTTAATATGATTTATATCATATTAGAAAAGGACATCTATTTGCTAATAATTAATTTTTGTAAATAAAAATTAGTCTCCGTATTGGCCGATAAAAAGTAAATGCCATTGGGTAAATGAGATAAATCAATACTTATATTTTGCACAGTATTCTGCTCAAACACAACTTTTCCTAATGTATTTGATATTTTAATTTTGGCACTTTCGGTATAATTTATATACAGAATTCCAGTTGTAGGATTTGGAAAAATAAGCATTTCTTCTAATATTTCATTTGTACTTAGAGCATAAAAGCAAAAATGTGCAGTATCAGAAAACGTAAATGGCGAACTACTTGCTAAAATAGTATTATCGATTTCTTTTTTCAGAGTATAAAATCCATTGCCAAAATCACAGCAAAACCCATCTCCATAACTATCATAAATTATAAAGGAATAGCATCCATCTTCCAAGCAAAAATCTTTTTGATAAAGCGTATTACTTTGCAAACTATCTCCCTGAGAAATAATATTTAAGTTATCATCTAAAAGTATCCAAGAAGTTTCCCACCCATAATTATCGGTAACTAATTTTAAGTTAATTTTATTTCCGTATTGAGTAGAAAATCCAACAGATTCCTGATCGTTTTGCGTATTGATATCAGTGGAGTTATTAGGATTTATTGTGCTTGCCAAAAAAGTATGAGAGCTGCCACTTGCAGGAATTCCAGCCAATTGTATAGTGTCAGTTTGGTTTTGAGCAAGTGCTCCATTCCATACTTGAAATTGCTCTGCTCCAGCATCAACAGAATATTTTATAGTTGCAACAAAAAGCGTATCAATGCCATAATTTTTAATCACTACTTTTGGGTAAACAGGACTTGCACATTCTACATCTTGAGAATTAGGATTTATAATTGAAGATATTCCAGCATCTGAATTTGGTATAGTAAATGGCTGGCAGCCATCAGAGGAAATAAGTCCAGAACGAGAAGTGTTTAACAGTGCCATTACTCTTAGTTTTTGCCCTTGCGTAAAAATATTCATGCAAGCATCATCAGAGTAATCCATAAAGTTCATGAACATATCGCCACTATTAGTGCAAGATGGTTGCGGATGAATTTGGCAGCCATAATTTGCTTGTTCTTGCTCTGGTGTGTCCGAAACAAAATCATCACCACAACTGTTGTCGCCCCAAACATGAAACAAGCTGAGCCAATGTCCTACTTCATGGGTTGTTGTTCTTCCTTTATGGTATGGTTGACTTACAGTTCCAATTGTTCCAAACTTTTGATAATCAACAACTATTCCATCAGTTTGAGAATTACCGCTACCAGGAAATTGTGCCCAACCCAAAACGCTTCCAGCAATATCACATACCCAAATATTTAGATATCTACTTGTGTTCCAAGCGCTACTTCCTCCGTAATTTGTAAAGAAAATACTATCAGAATAAAGAGGGAATTCTGGTAGATTAGTTTGTTTGCGAACAATGCCAGTAGTTGGCACGCCCAAATATCTTTTTGCTAAACAAAACTCAATTTGCATATCGGCAGCAAAAGGCAAAAAATCAAATGGTGTGTTGTTAGCATCTTGATTTAATCTTCTAAAATCTTCATTTAGCACATCAATTTGACTTTGAATTTGAGCATCTGAGATATTCTCAGAATTATTTTTATAAACCACATGCACTACTACAGGAATAGTAATTGCAGAAGTTTTTGTATTAGCATTTTCTTTTATCCATTGTTGAATTTTCTGCTCAAAATCATTTGATTTTGCAATACTTTCTGGATGAGATTTTCTGTAAAATTCCAATCTATCATTAGTGCCACAATTTCTTTTTTCTTGCGAAAAAGAAAAAATACTAATCAGAATAAAGAAAATAAATAATAATTTTTTCATGAAAATGCAAATTTACTACTTTATTTAAAAATAGAAAGAATAAAATTTTAATTTCGGCACTTAAATGATTTACAAATGAAATTAGTTTTTGCCACCAATAATCCGAATAAAATAGCTGAAATAAAGAGCTTGATACCCTTTAAAATTGAGATTTTGAGTTTGAAAGATATTAATTGTAATAAGGAACTTCCAGAAACACAAACTACTTTAGAGGGGAACGCCATGCAAAAAGCAGAATTTGTTTTTGATAATTACGGCTATAACTGCTTTGCAGATGATACCGGACTGGAAGTGAATGCTTTAAATAATGAGCCGGGAGTTTATTCTGCTCGTTATGCAGGAGAGGATTGTAATTCTGAGGAAAATATGCAAAAAGTTCTTCAGAATTTAGAAGGGAAAAACAATAGAAAAGCAAAATTCCGCACAGTAATTGCACTAATAATTGATGGAGAAAAATACCTTTTTGAAGGAGAGTGTAAAGGAGAAATAATAAAAGAAAAGATAGGTGAGAAAGGTTTTGGATACGACCCTATTTTCTTACCAAAAGGATTTGACACTACTTTTGCCCAAATGACAAAACAAGAGAAAGGAATAATTAGTCATAGAGGAATTGCTACAAGAAAATTGCTTAATTTTTTGCAAACTATTTAGTTGCCAAATACTTTTTTAAGTAATGCAGAAGTTCTTTCTTTTGGATTTTCTCTAATAGCAATTTCTTCTTGGGCTAGAATAAAAAATAATCCATTTATTGCTTTCTCGGTAACATAAGTCTCTAGTTCAGGATTTACTTTTTCTACAAATGGGATTTTGTTATAAGTATTCATTATGTTTTCCCAATGTTTTGTTGCGTTTACCTTTTCTAAAGAAGTTTTTATTATGGGTTTGAAAGCACTTACAAGTGCAACATTTGTATTTTTATTTAGGTAATCAGTTCCAGCAGTATTTTTTCCTTTTACAATACCAATAGCATCTTTAATACTCATTTTTTTAATGGCATCTACAAATATTGGTTTTGCAGAATTGGCTGCATCCTCTGCTGCTCTATTAATGCTTAGCACTACTTCATCTACTTGCTTTTGCATTCCTAATTGTTTTAATTTATCCGCAACTTTTGTTGCATTTCTTGGAAAAGGAATCTTTACTTTAGGGTTTTTAAAATAACCATCTTTTATTGATAGTACTTTTACCCCTTTTTCTGTTCCTTTGTTTAGCACTTCTTTTAGGGCATTAGCAGCATCTTTTTCCGAAAAAGGACTTTTCGTGATCAGCTCTGTATTTACTTTTTCAGCAGCTTTTTTTAAATCTTTCCAGCTTTGCGCTTGCGAAAAAAGGGGTAAGCAAAGTAATAGAATTAATATATTTTTCATTATTAATGTTTTTTTATCGTTCCCATTTGTGTTTTTATTCTTGGGCCTTTTTGGCATCCTTTTTTGCTAGTGCAAGAGACAAGAATAAAGCTAAGGGAAAGCAGTAGTAGTATTGTTTTTTTCATTCGGCTAAGATAGGAAATATATGGGTATTTAGCTTTTGGATTTAATTTTTTCTAAAAATAGTACTATAAAAAAAGCCGAGCATTTACTCGGCTTCTCTTTAATAATATGATTACTACTAATTAGTTGTTAATTCCTAGAAGTTCCACTTCAAAAACTAATGTAGCCCCAGGTCCAATCATTCCTCCAGCACCTTGGTCGCCATAAGCTAAGTTAGCAGGAATAGTTAATTTCCATTTGTCACCTACACTCATTAGTTGTAGTGCTTCAGTCCAGCCTTTAATAACTTGTGTTACTCCAAATGTTGCTGGTTGCCCTCTATCAACAGAGCTATCAAAAACAGTTCCGTCAGTTAGCATCCCATGGTAGTGTACACTTACTTGGTCAGTAGTAGTAGGGGTTGCTCCATCTCCTGAAGTAATAACTTCATATTGTAAACCGCTTTCAGTAGTTGTTACCCCTTCTTTTGCTCCATTTTCAGCTAAATAAGCAGCTCCTGCTTCATTTAGTTTAGTACTTTTTTCAGCAGCTAATTTCCCGAAAAACTCTTGCAAAATTTGCATACTTTCTTCTTCTGAAATATCTAAATCATTTCCTTCAAATACATCATTAAATGCTTTTGCAACTGAACTAGCATCAATAGTATCTAACCCTTGGGCTTTTACGCTTGAAGCCATATTCACTCCTAAACTGTAACTAACTTTTTCCATTTCTGTTTCTGGTGTTTTGTAAGATGCATTATTAGTACACGAACTGAAAATTACTGCAATACTTACGATTAATAAATTGGTTTTTCTCATGATATTTTTTTTGTTTGCAAAACTAAAAATATTAGTTGACCAAATTCAAAAAACAGTATCTATTTTTTTATATTTGTCTTTTTAGAAATCTAAAAAATAATAAATGGAAACAACAAAGACGCCAATAAAAGGATTGCTAGTAATAAAACCCAAAATATTTGCAGATGATAGAGGTTATTTTTTTGAAAGTTGGAGCAAAATAGCTTTCGAGAATGAAGGATTGGATTTAAATTTTGTGCAGGATAATCAGTCGCTTTCAGCAAAAGGGGTTTTAAGGGGCTTGCATTTTCAGAATTCTCCTTTTGCTCAAGGGAAGTTAGTAAGCGTAATAAAAGGTGCAGTAATGGATGTGGCAGTTGATATAAGAGAAAATTCTCCTACTTATGGTAAGCATTTTTCAATTGTGTTAAGTGAAGAAAACAAAACAATATTCTGGATTCCACCAGGTTTTGCTCATGGATTTGTTAGTTTGGAAGATGATACTATCTTCACTTATAAATGTACGGGAGTTTACAATAAACAATCAGAGGGCTCTATAGTTTGGAACGATAAAGATTTGAATATAAATTGGGCAGTGGATAATCCAATAGTTTCAGAAAAAGATGCCTTATCGCCAAGCTTTTTAGAATTAAATACAAAATTTTAAACATGAAAAATTCCAATTCTTTTTTTCCCATTCTTGCTATTTTATCTTTCTTTTTTCTGTTGTTTTCTTATCCTACCAAAAAATTATCAGAGGACAAATTACATCAAAAACAATTTAACGATAAGTATAATATATTTTCCATCAATAAACCAGAAAATCTTTCATTTTGTAATGAAAAAGTGAATTTGAATTCTGCTGATATTTGGGAAAGAATGGATAAGGAACTTTTGAAAAATATTTACTGGCAATCCAACACCATCTTGTATTTGAAAAGGGCAAATAAATATTTTCCAATTATTGAGCCCATTTTGAAAGCCAATAACATTCCTGATGATTTTAAGTATTTAGCAGTAATTGAAAGTGGATTAGAAAATGTAGTTTCTCCTTCTAAAGCAGCAGGGTTTTGGCAAATATTAAGTGGTACTGCAAAAGAATATGGTTTGGAAGTAAACTTGGCTATTGACGAGCGATATAATTTAGAGAAATCCACCCAAGCTGCTTGTGAGTATTTACAAGAAGCTTTTGATAAATTTGGCAGTTGGACTATGGCAGCAGCCTCATATAATAAAGGGCAAAATGGGGTTAAACGATTGATAGAAAAACAGAGTACGAATAACTATTATAATTTGCATTTGAATACGGAAACTTCAAGATATATTTTTAGAGTAATTGCCGTGAAAGAAATTTTGGAAAATCCCAAAAAGTATGGCTTTATACTAAGGGAAAAAGATTTGTATTCTATGCCAAAATATAAAGAAGTAGAAGTAAGTTCTACTATTGATGATTTAAGTGAGTTTGCAAAACTTCAGGGCACAAATTATAAATTATTAAAACAATTTAATCCTTGGCTTAGAAGCACTTCTTTACCTGATAAATCCAAAAGAAAATACAAGTTGAAAATCCCAATAGATGATTCTATTTTAGTTTTTGATGATTTTCAAACCCCTGAAATTCAGCAGCAATAAAAATGGAGAAGCAAGAAATGATTTGTATTTATGGTGCTAGGGTTCATAATTTAAAAGATATTGATTTAAAAATTCCAAGAAACAAATTAGTCGTTTTTACAGGACTTAGTGGAAGTGGAAAATCTTCATTGGCTTTTGATACCATTCATGCAGAAGGGCAAAGACGGTATTTGGAAACCTTTAATGCTTATGCCCGGCAGTTTTTAGGAAATATGGAACGCCCAGATGTGGATAAAATTACAGGACTCAGCCCAGTAGTATCAATTGAACAGAAAACGACAAGTAAAAACCCGAGATCAACAGTGGGCACTATTACAGAGATTTACGATTATATGCGTTTGCTTTATGCTAGAGCAGGAATTGCTTATTCCTATAATACGGGGGAGAAAATGGTAAAATATACCGATAAGCAAATTTTGCAACTTATCCTGAAAGAATTTAAAGGTAAATCTATAAGTATTTTAGCGCCCATTATAAAGGCAAGAAAAGGACATTATAGGGAGTTATTTGCACAAATTTTACGAAAAGGATTTATTAGAATAAGGGTGGATGGGCAGATGATTGAAATTACCCCTGGACTAAAATTAGACAGGTACAAAACCCATGATATTGAGATAGTAATCGACAGGGTAAAAGTAAATCAGGATAACAAGAAAAGAATTCTTTCTTCCTTGATACAAGCCCTAAAAGATGGAGATGGGGTAATGATGGTTTTGGAAAAGCAAGCGAATATTCCAAGATATTTTAGTAGAGATTTGATGTGCCCAACAACAGGAATAGCATATAAAAATCCTGAGCCGAATTCATTTTCTTTTAATTCGCCAAAGGGGGCATGCAAGCATTGTAACGGAATAGGAATCTTAAAAGAAGTAGATGCGCAAAAAATAATCCCAGACAAAACCAAAAGCATAAATCAAGGTGCAATTGCACCCATAGCCAACAGAAAATCAGATTGGATAACAAAGCAATTGGCAGTAATAGGAAAGAAGTACAGTTTTACTTTAAATACGCCAATCTCAAAAATAAGTAAAGCTGGGATGCATGCTATTTTTTATGGTGAGACAGGCACTTTTAGTGTAAAGTTAAAAAGCGTTGGCGTATCAAAAATTTACAAATTACATTTTGATGGCATCTTTAATTTTATAAAAGAGCAAGCAAAACTCAGCTATGTAAAATCTATTGAAAGATGGGCTAATAATTATATGTCAGAGTATAGCTGTACAGAATGTGAGGGTAGTCGTTTGAATAAAGAATCTATGCACTTTAGAATAGGAGATAAACAAATTCATCAACTAACTGCAATGGATATATCCGCTTTTTCTCTTTGGCTCGATACTATTGAACAGCAACTAAATAAAAACCAAAAGATTATTACCAAGCACATTATTAAGGAATTAAAGAAAAGAGTGCAATTTATTTTAGATGTTGGTCTTTCTTACCTTTCATTAAACAGAAGTTCTAAATCTCTTTCTGGTGGGGAAGCACAACGCATTCGCCTTGCTACTCAAATTGGGGCTCAACTTACTAATGTGCTTTATATTTTAGATGAACCAAGCATTGGCTTGCATCAAAAGGATAATCAAAAGCTAATCAATTCCTTAAAAAACTTACGAGATATTGGCAATTCAGTAATTGTAGTAGAGCATGATAAAGACATGATTGAATCTGCCGATTTTATTGTCGATTTAGGTCCGAATGCTGGAATTCATGGGGGAGAGGTGGTAGCAAAAGGGAGTCTAAAACAGATTTTGAAAAACAAAAATTTGACAGCTAAATACTTAAAAAATAAGTTGAAAATTGAAGTACCAAAAAGAAGAAAAAAAAATGGAAAAACTTTACAATTATTTGGGGCGAAAGGACATAATCTGAAATCAGTAGATTTAGAAATTCCATTAGGCGTATTTGTTTGCGTTACTGGTGTTTCTGGAAGTGGGAAATCTACTCTTATTAACGAAACGCTTTATCCAATTTTGAATAAATATTTTTATAGAGGCGTGAAAAAATCTTTGCCTTATAAAAAAATAAAAGGCGTAGAAAATATTGACAAAGTAATTGAGGTGGACCAGTCTCCAATTGGCAGAACGCCAAGATCGAATCCGGCAACATATACTGGCGTATTTTCCCATATCAGAAATTTATATGCCAATTTGCCAGAATCAAAAATAAGAGGATATAAAGTGGGGCGATATTCCTTTAATGTAAAAGGAGGAAGGTGCGAAAACTGTGAAGGAGCAGGACTGAAAACCATTGAAATGAATTTCTTGCCTGATGTGTTGGTGCATTGTGAGCTTTGTAATGGAAAGCGGTATAATCGTGAAACTTTGGAAGTTAGATACAAAGGAAAATCAATTGCGGATGTGTTGAGTATGACCATTAACCAATCGGTAGAGTTTTTTAAGTCCATACCTGCTATTTATCGAAAAATAAAAACACTGCAAGATGTGGGTTTGGGCTATATTTCCTTAGGACAATCATCTACAACACTTTCAGGCGGGGAAGCACAAAGGATAAAACTCTCAGCAGAGCTTTCAAAAAAGAATACCGGCAAAACCTTTTATATTTTAGATGAACCAACTACTGGCTTGCATTTCCATGATGTAAAGGTGTTTTTGGATGTAGTTCAGAAATTGGTAAATAAAGGAAATACTGTATTAATTATTGAGCACAATATGGATGTGCTAAAAGCAGCAGATTATATCATTGATATGGGACCAGAAGGAGGCGGAAAAGGAGGGGAGATTATTTGTAACGGAACACCAGAAGAAATCGTAAAATGCAAGGAGAGTTTTACAGGAGAGTATTTGAAAAAAGAATTAGAATAAAATCAACATTTGTTATAATTGAAAAAAAATAAAATGAATAAACAAGAGAAAAAAATAAGAAGAGCTTTTAAAGAGAAAAATTGGAATGCTATAAAAACATCCGATTCTTGGCAAATTTTTAAAATTATGTCAGAATTTGTTGAGGGCTTTGAAACCATGTCAAAAATAGGGCCTTGTGTTTCTGTATTTGGTTCGGCAAGAACAAAATCAGATAATAAATATTACAAACAAGCAGAAGAAATTGCCTACATTTTAACCCAAAAAGGATATGGAGTAATTACAGGCGGTGGACCAGGAATAATGGAAGCGGCTAATAAAGGAGCAAAAAGAGGATCTGGAAAATCAGTTGGCTTAAATATTGAACTCCCATTCGAACAATCACATAATGAATTTATTGATAATGATAAAATTTTGAATTTTGATTATTTCTTTGTTAGAAAAGTAATGTTTGTAAAATATGCACAAGGGTTTATTGTTTTGCCTGGCGGTGTAGGTACTTTAGACGAATTATTTGAGGCAATTACCCTTATACAAACTGGAAAAATAGGTAGATTTCCTATTGTATTAGTTGGTGAAATTTATTGGGAAGGACTGATGGACTGGATAAAGGAAACTATGCTTGGTGTAGAAAAAAATATTAGCCTAAAAGATTTGGATTTGTTTAGTATTGTTAATACTCCTGAAGATGCAGTTGCTATCATAGATAAGTTTTATAACAAATATACTTTAAAACCTAATTTCTAGTTTGCCTTATTTCTTTTGATTTTTTTAGTATTTTTACGGACTGTAAAAAAAACGAATAATGAAGAAAATACTTTTCCGGCTATTTGTAGCCACACTTATCTTAAGCAGTGTAAATGTTATAGCTCAAGATGGATATTATGATGATCAACCCAAAGCCCCCTTTCAACCAATGCTCTCTTTTGGCACAGGATCTTATCTTTTTAAAGGAGATATTGAAGGTCCAAAAAAGAACTTTTTAATGGGGAATCAGGGTTATCATTTTGGCGTAAAAATGAATATGACCGATAATTTGGACTTAACTTTTCTATTGGGAAATGGAAGTTTAAATGAAACAGATGATGTAACTAATACTTCATTTAGATCAGATGTAAAAACAGCAGGATTAGGGTTAAGATATAATTTCCATCAAATTTCTAAGCAATCAAAACTTACTCCTTTTTTATCCTTAGGGGCTGAGCTTTTGAATTTCAAAACAGAAAATCAAATAACGGAAACTACTATTGCTATCCCAATGGGAATTGGAGTAATGCTTGATGTTTCTGAAAGAATAGGTCTAGATATGGGCTTACGTTACCATTACTCTTTTTCTGATTTGATTGATAATGTTGAAGAGGGTGGAGGAGATAAATTTTTAGTTACTACCTTTACTGTTCATTTTGATTTATTTACACCAAAACCAAGAAAACCAAAAGCTTATTCTGATCAAAGTTTTTATGCTGAGGTGAATTTCAAAGCTATGGATGTGGAAGATTCTGATGGCGATTTAGTTCCTGATATTGATGATTATTGCCCTGAGACTCCAGAGGGAGTAAAAGTAGATGCAAATGGTTGCCCTCTTGATGATGATAAAGATGGTATTCCAAATTATATAGATGAGGAGGCTCACACACCAAGAGGTGCTATTGTGAATGAAAAAGGAGTGCAACTTACTGATGATCAATCCAAAAGTATGTATAGTAAATTCAATGCAGCAAGTAGGGAATATGCTAATGTGTATAACGAGAATGAAATTTCAAAAGATGATTTTAAATCAATTAATGAATACTTAATTGCGAAAGCAAATGCTTTTAATATTGCAAATGATATTCCTTCAATAGATACTAAAATACAAGGCAAACGGTTAGCAATAATGTTAGGAGAGTATAGAGATGATGTTCCCGCAAATGTGATTAATAAATTTTTAAGTTTTGATGATTTGGAAAGCTTATTACAAAATGATGGAATGGTTGTTTACTCTGTTGGCTCTTATGCAACTTTTGATGAGGCAATTAATCGTCAAACCCAATTAGAAATAAATGAAGGAATGGATAATACTGAGATTGTAGAGGTAGAAGATGGAGTGGTTACTCTTTATAGTCCTGCGCCTCCTGTTCCAGTAGAAACTCCGAAAAAAGAAGAAGTAGAAAAAGAGGAAGAAAAGGTTGAGAAAAATGCTGCTACTGAAGATACTACTAATGTAGTTTTAAAGCAAGAGAAACAAGAGCCAAAGAAGGAAGTGAAAAGTACTGTTGGGAAAATTACTTTCCGTGTTCAGATTGGAGCTTATAAAGTAGCCCTTTCTAAAGACATTTTCAAGGGAGTACCAAATGTGATTCCATTTACTTCTAATGATGGATTTACTAGGTACTATACTGGTTCATTCACTTCTTATAAAGATGCTGTTCAGCATCAGAATGATATGCTTCTTAGAGGGTTTGATGGTTCTTTTGTTGTAGCATTTAAAGATGGGGAAAAGATTGGTTTGTATGCTGCATTAAGGGCAACAAACGGAAAATTACCTAAAAGAAACACCTCTAAAGCAGCAACTCCAAAAGTGGAGAAAAAAGAAGCAAAACCTAATGTAGAATTTGTAGTTCAAATAGGAGTTTATAAAGAAAGTGTACCAGCTAATGTGTTAGCAAAAATGTCAAAAATTGGAGAGGTTGTAAAAGAGAAAATCAATGACTCCAAATTATACCGATACAATGCTGGAACTTTTAATAATTATGATGCTGCTAATACAAGATTGCAAGAAGTGCAAAAAGCAGGAATTGATGATGCTTTTGTTAAGGCACTTTTAGATGGTAAGCAAATATCAATTGAAAAAGCCAAAACTCTTACAGAGTAATTATAACAGATAATAGCAAAGAGAAGCCCGCAATTGCGGGCTTTTTTATTATTGTTTTTTTGCCTTTTTAGCCTTTTTACTTCCTTCATATACTTCAAACTTACGGAAACTACAATCTAACTTACCGTTCATTACTCTAATTTTTCGTGATGGCCTTAGTCCAATAAATTTCATGTTCTCAATGTCTGAAGATATAATCCATATGCTGCACCCCTCATATTTATGTTTTAAGGTAGTTCCTACTTTTTCATAAAAGTCATTTACACCTAAATCTATTCTTTCTCCATAAGGAGGGTTAAATAGTACAAAAGTTCCGGGCTCTACTTCAGTTTCAAAAAAGTCAGATTTTGTTACTTTTATATTGTCATACATTAAGGCATTGTCAATGTTTTCTCGGCTAATGCGTACTGCTTTTTGGAAATTATCACTTCCAGAAATTTTTCCGTAATAATGCGTTTCTTTTTCTAAAGATATTTCTTTTATTTTCTCCCAAAGTTCCTCATCAAAATCATTCCAACCTTCAAACCCAAATCGTTCACGGAAAATATTAGCAGGAATATTATGTGCGATAAGGGCAGCTTCAATTAATAAGGTTCCACTTCCACACATTGGGTCATGAAAATTAGAAATCATATTCCAATCACTTAATAAAATTAATCCTGCAGCTAACACTTCATTCATAGGAGCAATTACAGCATCCGATTTATAACCTCTTTTGTGTAATGAATCTCCTGAACTATCAAGTGAAACAGTACAAGTGTGTTTTGCAATATGTAAGTTAATGCTTACATCTGGCATTTCAGGGTCAACATCTGGGCGCTTATCAAATTTCTTTCTGAAGGTATCTGCAATTGCATCTTTCATTACTAATGAGGCATATTTACTATGGGTGAAAACCTCAGAATGTGTTGTGGCGTGAGTAGCAAAAGTAGCATCTAAACCAAAAAATTCAGTCCAATCTATTTCACATAATTTACGATAGAGTTCTTTTTCATCATGTGCTTGGAAGTGGGCAATAGGTTTTAGTATTCTTAAAGCAGTCCTTAAGTTAAGGTTTGCTTTATACATAAATCCTTTATCTCCTTTAAAACTTACGGCTCGGTTCATAGGTTTCACATTCTGTGCGCCTAATTTTCTAAGCTCTTCAGCCAATATTTCTTCTAAGCCAAACATAGTTTTGGCAAGCATGTAAAAATTATCATCTTTCATTCGGCAAATGTAATGCTTATTACCTAAAAGATTTCCTTAGATTTGTTCAAATTATTTTCGCTTATGGATATCGCAAATCTCGACTGGATTATTATCATGTCTTTTTTACTTTTAACTTTACTAATTGGGCTTGTTGTTTCCAGAAAATCAGGAGAAAACGCTTCTGAATTTTTTCTTTCTGGAAGAAATATGCCTTGGTGGCTTTTAGGACTTTCTATGGTGGCAACTACATTTTCAACCGATACTCCTAATTTAGTAACGGATATTGTCAGGAATAATGGGGTTGCAGGAAATTGGGTATGGTGGGTTTTCTTGTTGACAGGATTATTAACCGTTTTTGTTTATGCAAAACTCTGGAGAAAATCCAATGTAAATACTGATATAGAATTTTATGAGCTCAGGTACTCAGGGAAACCTGCAAAATTTCTTAGAGGATTTAGAGCGCTTTATTTAGGAGTTATTTTTAATGTATTGGCTATGGGAGGAATTTCCTTAGCTGCAATAAAAATAGGACAAGTAATGTTAGGACTTACTGCTTTTGAGACAATTGCAATTGCAGGAACAATCACTGTTATATTTAGTACTTTAGGAGGTTTTAAAGGTGTGGTGTATACTGATTTTCTCCTCTTTTTTGTAGCTATGGCAGGCTCAATTGGTGCGGCTTATTATTTAGTAAATATGCCTGAAATTGGTGGAGTACAAGCATTAATTAGTCATCCTAATGTGGCAGGTAAAATCTCTATGTTGCCTGATTTTAGCAATACAGAACAATTAATTATGCTCTTAATTATTCCTCTTGCTGTGCAGTGGTGGAGTGCTTGGTATCCTGGAGCTGAACCAGGTGGAGGAGGTTATATTGCACAAAGAATGTTAGCTGCAAAAGATGAAAACCATGCAATTGGTGCAACTTTCTTTTTTAATATAATGCATTATGCTTTACGCCCTTGGCCTTGGATTTTGGTGGCTTTAGCATCATTGGTTGTTTTCCCTGATATTGCAAGTATTCAAGATGCTTTTCCTGCAGTTAGTGAGGATAAATTAGGGCATGATTTGGCATATTCAGCTATGCTTACCAAATTGCCAACTGGTTTGTTGGGCTTAGTTTTGGCTTCTTTAATTGCAGCTTATATGTCTACTATTTCTACACATCTTAATTGGGGTGCATCTTATATAGTGAATGATTTTTATACCCAACAAATTAATCCTTCTGCTACTGAAAAACAAAAGGTAAATGTAGGGCGTTTAGCAACTGTTATTCTGTTTGTGTCCTCTGCTATTTTAGCTCTATTGCTCACAAACGCTTTGCAATTGTTTGATTTTATATTGATGTTTGGTGCAGGAACAGGACTTATATTTATCCTAAGATGGTTTTGGTGGAGAATAAATGCTTGGAGTGAAATCTCAGCCATTTTTGTTTCAGGAATTGTTTCAGTATTATTCAATATGAAAGTTATTTCATCTTTATTATTTGGAGAGGCTGCTTTGATACCAGAGTACATGAAATTCCCAATGGTAGTGCTGATTACTACTGTGGTTTGGCTTATGGTTACTTTTATAACTCCTGCTGAGGAGAAAGAAGTGCTGCTTAGTTTTTATAAAAAAACTACTCCTGGTGGGCCGGGTTGGAAAGCGGTAGTTGGTAATGAGAAAATTGAAAAGTCAGATTGGTCAGTTCCTTCAGGAATATTGGCAATGCTTTTGGCTTTGCTTATGATTTACTGCTTACTTTTTGCAACAGGATATTTTATTTACGGCAACTTGCAATTAGGGACAATACTGACTTTAACCGCTTTAATCTCTGCTTATTTATTATCTAAAGTATGGAGTAGAATTAAAGTTGATGTATTATAGGAATCAGCAATTGATATCCTAAATAAATTAATGTAAAAAAAAGGAGAGCGTTTCGCTCTCCTTTTTTTTAATCTTTCTGAGGATGTACTACTTTTTTATCCGAACCAGTAAGTTCAGGATTTTGACAACAGTTAGGCAAGTTGTCATGGGCTTTCCTATCAGCTTTCACATCATCAGCATCATATCCAATGCTAGAAATTATCTTTCTAATATTTTCAACTGAGTTCTTTTTAGTTTTAAAAGTTACTGTTAATATTTGACTTTCAACATCTAAATTAACAGCTGTAATTCCTTTTGTAAATTGCATTTCTTCTTCAATTCTTTCTTTACACATATCACATTGTGCAGTAGTTTTTATTTGAACAGTTTCTTTTTGTGCCCAAGCATTTATTGTTAAAATACTAAATAAGGCAATAATTATTTTCTTCATTTTATTATTTTTTAAATTATTATTTCATTTTATATCTAAATCCTGCATAGATTACTCTACCCATAACTGGCGCGTAAATTAATGATGCATCAAATACATCAGAATTAGGGTTAGCAGCATCAATTATAGGATTTTCTTGCATATAACTCAATAAATTCTCACCCCCCATATACACATCAAACTTACGGAATTTCTTTGTAATTTGTGCATTAATAAGGTAAAACGGATCTGATGAACCCTTAACAACACTAGAACCTTCTTCAATTTCATGTGCCGGAATTCTGCTCTCTCCTACATAATTTGCAGTTACATCAAATACCCATTTATCAAAATTAGTAGCGTATGACATATTAAGTAATGCTCTATTTTTAGGAGTAAGTGGTGCTATTTTCTCTTTTCCATTAAAAGTAGAGTGAACATCATTTATTTTATAAGCCATCTTAACATCAAATCTATCAAAAACCTCATAAGCCAAATCAAATTGCATACTATTAGCGTACGATTCTCCATCTAAATTATAGAAGGATAATTCTCCAGGAGTTTCAATATCTACCACCACTTGATTCTCAAATTCTGTTCTGTACATATCTGCATTAAAAGTTCCTTCTCTACTAAATAATTTAAAGCTGTAAGTAAGATTTACACCATAATTCCAAGCCAATTCAGGGTTCAATGCTCCAACTGAGATATGCCTAGATGAAGCCAAGAATGAAGCATTTTCAACAAAAATATTTGCCACTCTAAAAGCTCTACCAGCTGAAAATCTAATAGCAGTATTTTCATTAGGATTGTACTTCATATTCAATCTTGGCAAATAAGTAAACTCCTCAGTTTTGTTGTAATAATCAGCTCGTAATCCGGCCACTAAATCAAAACTCTCACCCCACTTATATGAGTATTCTGAAAAAATTCCAGAAACTAAATCAACTCTAACAATATCTATTTCTTCATCAATTTTTCCAGTGAATTTTTCAGTAAATCTATCAGCATAAGAACTCAAACCATATTTTAACTTATGATCTGTATTTCCAATATAGGTTTGTCTTAACAAATTAGCAAATGCACTTTCTTGCAATCCTTCATAGATATTGTCTCCAAATTGAGCCTTTTGATAATGCCTTGTAAATGAAGTTTGTAAACCAGCACTTTTACCTGGAGAACTTGGTTGAACAGCACCAGTTTTTGAAGTAAACTCTATCAAATCATTGTGAATATCAACCACATAAGGAATCTCTACATTTTCTTTTGTTCCTCCTATTCTATCCTCAACTAAACCTCTTGCTGTAAATGCAATATGATAGTTTTTATTTCCTGTATATTGCCATCTGTTAAGCGCATTTAATTGCTTTACTTTTGGCATATCTAAAAAGCCATCATTACTATTATCCACATCTTTATCAAAATAAGAAACATGCGTAAATAAGTTAGATTGCCATTTACCTGATTTTTTAGCAAAAAGTAAATTATTTTCTAATTTCCCTTCAGAATTAGTATACACATTCCAATACAATTTAGGTGCAGATGCAGGCTTATAGTACTCTAAGTTAATTTGCCCTGCAAAGGATTCAAATCCATTAATTACAGAGCCACTACCCTTTATAATCTGAATGGATTCTATCCAAGTACCAGGAACATAACTTAAACCATAAGATGATGACATTCCTCTAATTAAAGGAATATTTTCTTGAGTTATTTGAGTATAAACACCATCTAAACCTAACATCTGAATTTTCTTAGCCCCTGAAACTGCATCAGTGAAAGTAACATCAACTGTTGCATTCGTACTAAAGCTTTCTGATAGGTTACAACAAGCCGCTTTTTCCAACTCTCCAGTAGAAAGCGTTTGCATATTAATAGGGTTAATAGTAGAAAATTTAGTGGTATTTACTTTACCTTTTACATTTACCTCATCCAGTTCCACTGATGGTTTTAAGTAAATATGATAATGACTCCACTTTTTAATTTCTTGTGTGTAAGTTTGATAACCTACAAAACTAACTATTATAGTTGCTGGATAAGATTCAGGGGAAGGTATTAAATAATAACCCTCAGCATTGGTAGCAACACCTGTTGTTGTGCCTTCCCAATATACATTTGCTCCAGGAATTCCTACTTCACTTCCATCTTGAAGTTGCTCTACTACTCTTCCTTTTATCTTTTCTTCTTGTGCTTTTGAATTTAAAGTTGCAATAAGCACCATTGCAATCATTACTATTTTTTTCATTTTTATTTTTTTTATTGTCATTCTGAATTTAATTCAGAATCTAACACAGGATGACATTATTAATCAGTTTATAATTCTGAATAATATCCTATAATAAAAATGATTGTATCTGAGGTAAAAATGGTTTTAGTAATTTTGGTGGCGGTATGCCACTGATATATTTATTTGATTTTCCTGTTACTATTACACTATAAATGCTAAACAGCTGCAATGAAACTAATTGTAAGTCAAAATCAAAATCCGAAATACTTACAGTAGTTTCAAAATCAAAGTGAATATTTTTAGTTTCACTTGCACAAGATTTGTCTTCTGTTTCAGGGCAACAAGACTTTTCAATTTCTATCATACAGCAACTTACTTTTTCTTGTTCTGACTCGCAAACCACCTCTTCTTGCAAACTACAGGAAGGAATCTCACTTCCTAAATACAACAAACCTCCTTTATCACACTGCATCTTAGAAATATCCATTCCTATTGAAATTGTCAATATAAATACTGCCATAACAATAGATGAAACTACCTTGAATATTTCTTTTAACTTCATTTTAATATTTTACAAATTTTGATTTAACCCCATCTACATCAATAAAATAAACTCCTTTACTTAATCTACTAACGTCAATAGTATTTACATTATTTTTCTGAGAGATTATTAATTTCCCATTCAAATCAGAAACCTTAACTGAATTTACATATTCAGATAAATACAAAGTATTTTGAACAGGATTAGGGAAAACTGAAAAACTATTTTTCATCTGATTAATTGATGAAATTATTCCATTGTAAGTAATAGTAATTGTAGTAGTATCTGTTAAATCATTATACGGATAAAACTTATATTTTATTACGGCCTGACTAGCTAAGCCAAAAGGTGCGTAATAGCCAATAAAAACAGAATCTCTTGTTTGGAAAGGTAAAAAAGTTGCTACCGCCCAAGCAGTATATACATCCTCTCCATAACAATCATCACCCAAACAAAAATAATTGATTGTACCAGCAGCAGTATCAATAATTATTTTTTTGCATAATATATGCAGAGTATCATTTGTATTATTTGTAATAGAGTACTTTTGAGTAATTGTTGTATTTGGGTTACCATTTACTATAGTTGGCCCACTAATACTCAAACTCTGAGCAAGCAAAAATGCTGGTAAAAATACAATTGCTAAAATTAAATTTCTTTTTATTATTTCCATATTGTTCGTCTTATATTAAATCCTAAAATAAATTTATTTGCTATAAAATCGGCAGGTTTTGAGGTGTAAATATCTTGTTCCACCAAATGAGAAGAAGTACTCATTACTATCTGAAAAGCATGCCCAGAGGTTGCAAATTCATAACCCAATGACCAATGATTATCTAGTTCATTATAAGGGTTATCAATTACATTGTTTAGTTTATATGCATACTCAAAAAGCACAGAAGTTCTCAAGCCAAACTTATATCTACCACTCGCAATCATAATAGCGGTTAGGTTATCCTCTGTTGCAACTGTTAAGTTTTTATAAATAATAGTATGAGCTACCTGAAGCGATAATTTACTATTTACTTTTCGAGAAATAATTATCTGACTATTGTAAGCTATCCTATGAGCATTAGAGTACTCAAAAGGAATGGTATCTCCATCCACTATATTTGCAAACAAAGATGGCGCAATTGCTTTTGGTTGGTCAGAAGAATTATAAGTTAGATTACTGTAAATAGCCAAAGATATTGGCATAGAACCATAATTAGTTTGATTAAGCAATTTATACTTTGCTTCAAAATCAAAAGTTTTATTGTACTTTGTTCTTCCTATTCCAATATACAGCCTATCAGAAATATAATAATTAAAAGCAAAACGAATGTTTGCTGGCATATCCAATCCTAAAAATTCTTCATATAGAGTAGAGTCCAAACCAACTTGTCCGAACCTATGTTGAATTCTAAACTCCCAAGAATCTTTTGCCATCATCTCGGTTGTTTGTCCATTAATTAAAGTAGTATGATTAAATGTATTGCTTAGCCCTTTAGATTGCGAGAACAAAATTGTACTACTAAAAATTGTGATTATTAAAATTATATATTTCATTATTCTTTCAGTGTTCTGATGAAATTTACTAATTGCCATCTTTGTTTATCAGATAATAAATCTTCATAAGATAGCATTACCCCTTTGCCGTTAGTTATTTTCCAAAATAATTCTCCATCTGATTGCTTTTGCAAATTAATAGAAGAAAAATCAGATGGTGTTGGTTGTAAGTTTACCCCTGCAGGTCCATCTCCTTTTCCTGTTTTTCCATGACAAGTCCAACAAAGTTGACCAAAAATCTTTCCTCCTTTTTTTATTGCTTTTTCATCATCTAGTGCAAAAGGATTTTTTAATTCTTTTGCCGATTCTGGTGCTACCCACTCTCCTAAAAGCAAAGTTCCTATAAAGGTTATTGTAAGTAAACTTTTCATCTGTTAATTCTCTTTTGCTCCTTGCATAATCCAAGCTTTAATCATCATTAAAGAAGAGTCTCCTGTTAAAGGAATAGATACGATATTAGCCCCTACTAATGATGCTGGCATACCTACTCCAAATGCTGAATTTTTATTTAATTTTTGAATAAGTACTGAGCTATCTAAATTATTAGGTTTAACTCTGTACATATTAGGAAATTCATGCGACTTTTCTTGAGTTAAATCAAGATAAGCATACTTTTGTAAATCTAACTTTCCGGCTGCTTCAAAATACGAATGACAACCTTGAGTACCACATTGCTTATCAAAAATGGGTTGCAAATCATTCTGAAAACTGATATCCCTTATTAAAGAATAATCAACAAGTTCCACAGGAATTTTATCTTTCTCGCATGACAACAAAATAGTTCCTAAGAAAAATAGGATTATGAATTTCTTTATCATTATTCAGTGATTACAATTTTTCGTGATGTAATAGTATGATTACCCTCAATAAAAGAAACAATATAAGTGCCAGAATTTAATTTTGCAGGCAAATCAAAAGTAGTTGCTGAATTTATCTTCTCATCAAAAATAATTCTATCCATTATATCTACAATTACAAGCCTATTATTTCTTCCATTTACATTTATGCTAATCTTTAAATTTTTACCATCAGAAGGTATAGGAAAAATTGAGAATTTATCAAATGCAGAAGTTTCATCTACTGAGGTTGCTGCACAAGCAATAATATTAAAATTAAGTGCAACAGTAGCCGAATCGTAATAAAGCAAAGGATCGGCATTATAAATTGTATCTAATTTGTGCATCCAAAAAGTAGGAAAAGGAGGATTAATAGTATTGCCCCAAGTAATACCTGGTTCGTAAAAAAGTAGGGTATGCCACCCAGTATAAACACCCCCTGCACCAGAAGGATCAACCAACCCTAGCATATCTTGTATTTTATCAGAGATGACTTGAGTAGAATCATAATAATGATGATACCTTCCTTGTAATGTTGGATCTTGAAATTGCCCTTCTCTTATTTGGGCATCAGAATAGGTTGTAGTTGTAAATACCTTTGTCCAATTAAAAAAGTATTGAATAGATGAGTTTAAACCACAACCATGTACATTCTCATAAATAGCAATCTGATTGCTTACCATTTCCAAACAGCCGGGGCAACTAGGATCATTTGTCATTACCACCCTTAAACTGTTTGGGTAGCTATTAAAATCATTCTTCCAGCCACTCTCAGTTGTAATTGTCTGTGCCGAAATTTGTGCAATTGCAGAAGCAATTAATACACCTAAAATTAAAATATTTTTCATGATTATTCTTTAATAAAGTTAGTTGTAAAGCTCTCTGCTTTTACAATATAAGTTCCATTTGATAAAGTTGAGATATCAAAAGTTCCAGACATTACATTCATTACTTTTTTACCATTTACATCAAACACCACAGCAGCACCATTCAATCCTTCAATAGTTAATACATCAGTTGCAGGGTTAGGGTAAATAGTAAATTTATCCGATTCAATTACTTCAACTGAAGTTGCTCCTTCACACCCGGGACCAGTTACCATAATTTGACCCCATAAAGCTTGTTTAGTTGGATTCGATCCACATTTAAAATTGTAAGTCCCTGCAGTAGGAATAGTTACTATCATAGGATTAGATGCCCCCATAGCAGGAGTTAATGTTAAATTTTGTGATGGCCAAAAATTCGGATCAGTTGATGGACCGAACCCTCCCTCAGCAACTGGGTGAGTTTGAAATCCTACATTATGAAATTCAAATGGCTCATTACAATCTACAGTTAAATACTGTGATGGTGTATGCCCTCCATTGTGACTCCAAGTCATAAATTGATTTTGTGCCATTGCAAATGTACCTACAAAAGCAAGTGCTAATGTTAAAATTGTTTTTTTACTCATAATAATTGATTTTTTATTTGTTTTCATGTTGATTCGTGTTTTATTTTGTATTTGTTAAATAATACACTCCCAAAATAAATTTTGGGAGTGTAAAAATAGTTAAAATTATTGTTTAATAAATTTTGATGTAGTATTATTAATTTTTATAAAATAAATTCCATTGCTAAGCTTACTTACATCAATTGTAGAAGTTTGCTTATTTAAAATTCCTTTAAACATTATTTTACCTGTTAAGTCCTTAATTTCTACTTTCGGGTTTATTACATCTTTTAACTCAATATTTAAGTGAGAATTAGCAGGATTAGGAAAAATACTAAACGCATTATTTTCTATTAGCTGAACTGATGATACAGCATCTACTACCGTAAACTGCCCCATCATTGTGGTATCTTCATGTGTAATAATATGGCAATGATACATCCAAGGAGTTACAGGATCGGTAAAATCTTCAAACTTTGTAATGAATTTTGCACTACCCATAAATGCAGGCACCAAAACCATATCTTTCCAACCTTGCATGTGTGCTGGTGGAGGCACTCCATTTATCTCTAAAATATTAAACTGCACATCATGTATATGAAAAGGATGAGATATCATAGATTGATTATTAAGTGTCCATATTTCTACATTATTAATAGGTATCTGATAATTAATTACATTCATATCAAAAGGAGCATTATTGATAAGGAAAGGACCGGTTAAACCAGTAGGGCCTCCCATACCGCCAGCTACAGAAAAATCAAGCTGTCGATTTTCATCCACATTTGCTTGGCTCCATTGTGTAACATTCACCAAAGTAGCTGGAATGCTAGTAACGGCATTAGCTGTAGGAGCTCCAATATTTAAAGTAAGTAAAGGGAAGTCCGCTCCATTTAATGGATTAGAAGAATAAAATGGAATCGGTTGAACTTGCCCCATTCCTCCAAGATTTGCCGGATCAGTTCCATACACACCACTAGGAATTCCTGTTCCGTAATTTATTAATTGAATGGTGTCGTTTTGCATGTTTGTTAAATCAATTAATATTTCATATCTCTCGCCAGGGCTCATTAGTAATCGATTAAGAGCAACAGGAGCATTTAACAAGCCTCCATCAGAAGCAATTACAAAAAAGTTAGCATTATTACTAAGCCCTATATTATAAGAGCGTTCCAAGGATCCATCTAAAAGTCGTAACCTTACTACTTGAGCAGGAGCATCAAAATAAGCATCTCTTGTCGCATTCACAAGTAGAAGCGTATCCATAGCAGCATTTGCTTCATTATCATCAATCTGATAATTTGCATCCATTACTTTAGTTTGTAATGCAACAGGAATGTCATCTATTCCATAAGTTCTTGGCAAATCAAGCACAGCTTCATCATCATCTTTTACTATAACGAATCCTGCTAATCCTTTCATTACATGTTCATAAGTTTTATGATGTAAATGAGGATGATACCAATAGGTTGCCGCTTTATCCATTACAGTCCAGGTAGGACTCCATGTTCCTCCTGCCGGGATAACTGTATGAGGTCCGCCATCCATTATTGACGGAAGATGAACCCCATGCCAATGCATAGTAGTAGTTTTAGAGAGCTGATTATCAAAATTTACAGTTACTACATCTCCTTTTTGCATTATTAAGGTTGGACCAAGAATTGGAAAACTCATGCCCCAAGTTTTTGTAAAATGTCCAGGGAAAAATTCCATTGAATCTTCTGCAATTGTAATGTTAAATGTTGTTCCACTCATTGTTGGTGGAACAATTAATGGGTTTTGTGCTGTTAAACTGTTTGTTGCAATCAGCACTATTGCAATTTTTAAGATTTTTTTCATTTTTATAAGTTTTAGATTGTTTTTTAGTGTGTTAAAATCATTGGTATTGCCAGTAACAAATATTACCAAGCAAAATCAAGAAACAAAAAATCTAAATCCTATAAAAGAAAGGACTGTAATTGGGACAATATGGGCTTTTTCACCAGAGGCGGTGCATCAGCATAATGGAGGGTATAATATATATCAGATTCAAAATTCTGATAATAATCGTATAATATTGTTAAAAACGGTTGAGAAACAGAAAAATCCAAAACCTCACTGCATTTACATTCTTGAGTGATAAAATCAAATTGTAAAAGTGTAGATCTTTTTTTACAATCTCCTTTTGGTTTTTTTTCGGTTTCTTGCTTTTTCTTACAGCACTTTTCTTTAGTAATTTGTTTAGGACAAATGATTTGTTTTTCTGTCTTACAATCAGGTGATTCTATTCCCACAAAGATCCTAGCACCTTTTTCGCACTGCATTTTATTAACATTAATTCCTACCGAAACAAACAATGTGAAGGCAGTAAAACATAATACAATTATATATTTGAATCTTTTATTCATTTTTGATGGTGCAAACATACAAAACTAATTGAAACTAAAAAAAACAGATATTCAAAAATCTTACGCATTCATATTTTACTAAACAGCATAAAAGTAAAGTTCTGTTTTGTTCCAAATGGGGTATTATGATTCTTTGTAAAAGAATCTAAAACCTTAAATTTTTCAGCAAAAGTATCTTTCAACTGTTTTTCAGAATATTTACAAATATCTAAGCCACTACATTTGTTAGGTCCGCTATCAGAAAAGGTTGCTAAAATAAAATGTTCTTTTTTACTAATATTTTCAGCTACTAAATCTTTATATTTTTCAACATCCTTTTTGTTTGTTAAAAAATGAAAAACTGCCCTATCATGCCAAACATCATATTGCTGATTAGGAGAAAATTCTGTGATGTCAGAAATAACCCATCTTATCTGTTCAGCTATTTTTCCAAGGCGTTTTTTAGCTTTATTTATCGCATTTTCTGAAATATCTAAAACCGTAATATTGGTATATCCTAATTTCAATAATTCATCTACCAAAAAACCATCTCCTCCGCCTACATCAATTATAGAAGCTTTCCTGTTTGGAGCAACTTTAGTAATTAACTCCAAAGAAGTTTTTGGTGACTGCTGATACCAACTAACTTCTTGCATTCCTTTAGTAGCATAAATATTTTCCCAGTGTTTTTTTCTCACTTTAGAAAGATAGAATAATTAGCATTAATTTAAAATTAATTCATAGTTTATTTAGGAAGCACTCCTTTTACAAAAAAGTATGGAATTACAATATAAAGAATAGTATCTCTTATCAAATAAAACATAAAAAAATAAAATAACACTTTCCATCCACCTTCCTTTAAAATACCCTTTAAACCATCTTTTTTAAATACAGTAACATAATGGCTTATAAATTTTATTTTAAAAAAGCTTCTTAGAGACATGTTTTATAGAATATTAAAATGAAAGAATTGTGTTCTGAATAATTGCAATACAGTCCATTAATTGCTCCTTTGTAATTACCAAAGGAGGCGCAAAACGAATAATATCTCCATGAGTTGGCTTGGCTAACAATCCGTTATCTCTTAACTTCAAACAAACATCCCAAGCTTCTTTTCCGTTTTTAGGTTTTATAACAATGGCATTTAGTAATCCTTTCCCTCTTACCAAAGTAATCATATCGTTATCAAAATTAGCTAATTCATCTCTCAATATTTTTCCTAAACGCTCTGCATTTTCAGCTAATTTTTCCTCTTTTACCACCTCTAAAGCTGCAATTGCAACTTTGTTTGCCAAAGGATTTCCTCCAAAAGTAGAACCATGCTCACCAGGCTTGATACACATCATCACCTGGTCATCCGCTAATACTGCAGAAACTGGAAATACTCCACCTGAAATTGCTTTACCTAAAATTAAAATATCCGGCTTTACATCTTCATGATCTACCGCTAACAACTGACCCGTTCTAGCAATTCCTGTTTGCACTTCATCAGCAATAAATAAAACTCCTGCTTCTTTACACAAAGCTTGCGCACCTTTCAAATACCCTTCATCTGGAACAAAAACACCTGCTTCCCCTTGTATTGGCTCTACCATAAACCCTGCAATATTTGGGTCTTTTAAAGCTTCTTTAAGTGCATCCAAATCGTTATAAGGAATATTAATAAATCCTGGAGTATATGGTCCGAATTCTTTTCTTGCATCTGGGTCGTTACTAAAAGAAATAATGGTAGTTGTACGCCCATGGAAATTTCCATCACAAACAATAATTTTTGCAGAATCAGGAGTAAGTCCTTTCTTTTGATAAGCCCATTTTCTACATAACTTAAGTGCTGTTTCTACTGCCTCAGCACCAGTATTCATTGGCAATACCTTATCAAAACCAAAATAATCGGTAATGTATTTTTCATACTCTCCTAAAGTATCGTTATAAAAAGCACGAGAAGTTAAGGTTAAAACATCAGCTTGTTGCTTAAGCGCATCCACAATTTTAGGATGACAATGCCCTTGATTTACTGCAGAATAAGAAGATAAAAAATCGTAATATCTTTTTCCTTCTACATCCCACACAAATACTCCTTCTCCTTTCGCTAATACTACTGGAAGTGGGTGATAGTTGTGCGCTCCATACTTATCTTCTAATGCAATATAATCTTGTGAGGTTACCATCTTTTATTTTTTCTGCAAATATAAAAAAGAAACCCCACAAAATGTGAGGCTTCTTTAACATTGTATTATGAGAAACAAATATTATTTGTCGTCATCATTTACTTCTTCAAATTCAACATCTGTTACATCATCAGCAGTATTTTCAGAAGTTTCTGCTCCATTGGTAGGGTTTGCACCAGCTTCTTGAGAATCTTTATACATTTCCTCAGAAGCAGCCGTCCAAGCTGTATTTATCTGCTCCATTGCAGTATCAATTGCATCTAAATCTTTGCTTTCGTGGGCTTTTTTAAGTTCCGCTAAAGCATCTTCAATTGGCTTCTTTTTATCATCTGATAATTTCTCACCAAATTCTTTCAATTGCTTTTCTGTTTGGAAAATCATACCATCAGCAGCATTAATTTTATCAGCTGTTTCTTTTACTTTGCTATCAGCATCTGCATTGGCTTCTGCTTCTTTTTTCATCTTTTCGATTTCCTCATCCGACAATCCTGATGATGCTTCAATCTTAATGTTTTGCTCTTTTCCTGTTGCTTTATCTTTAGCTGTAACATTCAAAATACCATTAGCATCTATATCAAAAGTTACTTCAATTTGCGGTACACCTCTTTGTGCTGGTGGAATATCAGAAAGTTGAAATCTTCCAATTGATTTATTATCAGCAGACATTGGTCTTTCCCCTTGTAAAACATGGATATCAACAGCTGGCTGATTATCAGCAGCAGTAGAGAAAACCTCTGATTTTTTGGTTGGAATAGTAGTGTTGGACTCAATTAGTTTTGTCATTACATTTCCCATAGTTTCAATTCCTAAGGAAAGTGGTGTAACATCTAATAAAAGAACATCTTTCACATCACCAGTTAAAACACCACCTTGAATAGCAGCACCAAGTGCAACTACCTCATCTGGGTTTACTCCTTTTGATGGCTCTTTTCCAAAATAATCTTTTACTATTTTTTGGATTGCTGGAATTCTGGTTGAACCTCCAACTAAAATCACCTCATCAATATCAGATGGCTTCAATCCTGCATCCTTCATTGCCATTTTACATGGTGTAAGAGTTGCTTGAATTAACTTATCTGCTAGTTGCTCAAATTGTGCTTTTGTAAGGTTTCTTACAAGGTGCTTTGGTCCTGATGAGGTAGCAGTAACATAAGGCAAGTTGATTTCTGTTTTTGAAGAAGAAGAAAGCTCAATCTTTGCTTTTTCGGCTGCTTCTTTTAATCTTTGTAATGCCATAGGATCCTCTCTCAAATCCATGTTCTCATCCTTTTTGAATTCCTCTACCAACCAATCAATAATTACTTGGTCAAAATCATCACCACCAAGATGCGTATCTCCATTTGTTGATTTTACTTCAAACACTCCATCACCAAGTTCCAGAATAGAAATATCAAAAGTACCTCCTCCCAAATCAAATACTGCAATGGTTCTGTCCTTGTCCGATTTATCAAGTCCGTAAGCAAGTGCTGCTGCTGTTGGCTCATTGATGATTCTCTTCACTGTAAGTCCAGCAATTTCCCCTGCTTCTTTGGTTGCTTGCCTTTGTGCATCATTAAAATATGCTGGCACAGTTACAACTGCTTCTGTGACTGTTGTTCCTAAATAGTCCTCAGCAGTTTTTTTCATTTTCTGCAAAATCATTGCAGAAATTTCTTGTGGTGTATATTTTCTGTCTTCAATTTCAACTCTTGGAGTATTATTATCTCCTTTCACCACTTTATAAGGCACTCTTGCAATTTCCTTTTTCACTTTTGCAAAACTTTCTCCCATAAATCTTTTAATAGAAAAGATGGTTTTTTCAGGGTTAGTAATTGCTTGTCGTTTGGCAGGATCGCCAATTTTTCTTTCGCCTCCATCAATAAAGGCTACAACTGAAGGGGTTGTTCTGTTCCCTTCACTGTTAGGAATAATAACCGCCTCATTACCTTCCATTACAGATACGCAAGAGTTGGTTGTTCCTAAATCGATTCCAATAATTTTACTCATTTTTTTAATTTTTATAGTTAATAAATAATTGTGTTTGTTGTTCGCTTTTATTAAATGGCAATTAGTGTGCCAAAAGCAGAAAAAAGAAAAACAGTGACAAAATTACTGACAGATAGTCAGTTTACGGATCTACAAAACCTAAGGAATCTAAATCGAATTCGATACCTTCCTTAGTAGTACTGGAGAATTCCATTATATGTGATTTGTTATATCGGCTAGTGAAAAGCCCTATTCCATTATTAATATTAGTAAAAACTGGTCGTTCTTGTACAATACCTTCAAATGGCTCATTTACACTAATATATGTTTGTAAATCTTCACTTCCTACAGTAAACAGCAACTCCATTTCTATCAATCGCCTCTCCTTAAGATTAGCTGGAACTGTAAGGTTATTTGCCAATGTATTTACAAAAGCATCTCCCTTGAAAGTATAATGCATTTCATTAGTATTCTCAAAAATAATTTGTGGTTGTAGCCAATCTAAATACATAGAAGAAACTGTACCATCATTAAAATAATCTTTGTAATGAATTCGTGCAATAATTTGGTAAATTTTTCCATTTTTAGAATGATACCATTTTACTGTAGTTGAAGTTTTTTCAAGTGGAGAAACAGGAGGATTTGGAACCTCTGCATAAAATCCCATTGGTTTATTTCCTGGAATATCAAGCATTAGTTCGTGAATTAAGTTAGTTTTTGCCCACACCTTTTGTCCTGATTTTTTATTTACTATTGATAGGATATAATCCTTTTCATCAGCATTATTTGTAAGAAAGAAATTACTTGGAGTAGTGTAAATTATATTTTCATCAGTAGCAAAAAGTCCATCATCTTTAATAATTAATGTAGTATCTAAATCAATAGTATCGAGTGCTATAACACTTCCAAAAGAGCCATCTTTCACTTTTATTATTTTTACTTCCAAATCAGCTGGATTATAGTTAACCGAATCAGAAATAGAAGCCATTTGCAAGGCATTTCCTTCTCCTAAAAATGCTTTATTTATCTTTATGTATTGTTGCTCTTGACTTTGATCTAGAAGGCCATATACAACCGTAACTTCCTTCCAAGAAGCATTTACATCAAAATCGGTTTCGCAAGCGGTAAAAAGTGTACTAAATAATATAAGGAAAACTGCTATTTTTTTCATGTCGGCAAAGTTATTACTTTAAATGAGATAGTAAAGTCATATTTTGTAAATTTGCCCAAATATATTTAAAGTACCAAAACATTATGAAAAAGAATATCTATTTTATTTTTGTAAGCACATTTCTTACAATTACAAATGTAACTGCTCAAAAGCTTTCTACTGATATGTTTCCTAATAGTAGAATTCATGAAGATTTTAATATTAATAGTGATAATTGGCCTACAATAACAAGTACCGACAATTATTTTATTTTTGATAAAGGGGATTATCTTCTAAGTAGAACAAATACAGAAAGCGAATACGCAATACTTACTGCTAATGGAGATGCCTTTCAGGATTTTGCAATTAAAACAAGTATAAGAATTGGTCCTTCCGATAATCCTTCATCAAATTTAGGGCTAATACTAAAAGCTCAAAAAGATGGCAAAGGAGCGGTAATAATTGAATTTAATCGTGATAAAAAATACAGAATAAAACAACTTTCTGGCTATTACTACAACTCTATTACTGGAAAAGAAGCTGAAGATGGCTGGGTAAAATCCTCTAAACTAAAATCTGGTGATGATGCAAATACTATTGAAATAAGAACTCAAAATAATATTTATGAACTTTATATTAATAGTAAATATGAAACTACATTTTTTCTGAATGACTATTTAAGTGGTTCGGTAGGAATTATTATTGGCCCAGAAACCAAAGCTCGTATTGAATATTTTTATTTAAATACTCTCACGGAAAACATCTCAGAAGCAGAGAAAAACAATATAAAAATCAATAATCTTAATTCTGAAAAGTTAGAGAAAGAAATAGCAGAATTAAAAATAGAATTAACAGAAAAAAATACTCTGCTTGAAAGAGAAAAAGAAGAAAATGAAAAGAAAATAAATACTCTAAATTCCAATTTGGAAATAGTTAAAGAAAATCTAAAGGTTGTAAAAGAGCATAATAATACCTTATTAGAAACGAAAAAAACACTGGAAAATAAGTTAGCTAATATAAATAGTAGTAATACTGCCTCAATAAATACTATACAAGCAGAATTAAACGCAAAAAATAGTCAGCTTGAGTTAGCTAATAGTAATATCTCTGCTCTAAATTTAGAAATTACACTTTTAAAAGAAAAACTAACTGTAATTTCTGATTTGAAAAACAAAATAACTCTGCAGGAAAGTAAGTTAAATAATGCAAAAAGAGATGTTGAGGATGTTACAACAATAAATGCAGAAAAAATAAAATTACTAAATAGTAAAATAACTGTATTAGAAAATGAGAAGAGTAAACTTAATAATGCTCTTTCCTTAGAAAAAAGCACGAATAAGAAAACTAAAAATGAATTGACGGCTACTATAAAGGGTTTAAATTCTGAAATTAAAACTCTTAAAGACAATTTAAATAACGAAAAGTCAAAAGTATCAACATCTACTAAAAATTTAAGTGATATAAGTAGAGTTAATCAGAAGGAGATAAACTCTTTAAATGCAAAAATTAGTTTACTTAATAATAAAGTTACTAATTTAGAGAAAGATAATAATAAATTAAGCAATGGGTTAAAATCTGAGAAAAAGACAGGAGCAAAGGAAGTTCAAGATTTACAAATAGAGATAAAAGACTTGAAAAAAACATTAACTCAACAAATAGTTGAATTGAAAGTTTTAAGCAAGCAAAAAAATAAATTACAGTCAGAAATAGCGAATATTAATAATTTCAAGAATGAAGCTAAACAAAAAGAAGAAGAGCTTGTAAAGAAAAATAATGCACTTAATCAGGAATTAGCAAAAAATAACCAAAAAATGATTGCTTTCACTGATTCGGTAATTGCTGTTAATAATAGGTATGAGAAGTTAAAATCTTTTATGGTATCTCAAGGAATTATAAAAAATGGTGGCATAAAAAATATAAATCCAATTAAAACCAAAGTAGAAGAAAACCTAGAAGGAAAAGAGTTTTATAGCGTACAATTAGGAGCATTCATGTCTCCTGTTCCTAACTCAAAATTCCCTAATGCCAATGATATCTACAATGTAAAAAATGAAGATGACATTTTTATTTATTTATCAGGAGAATATAAAAATCTCAATGATGCAATAAATGAGAAAAACAAACTAATCAATAAGGGGGGAAGTAGCCTATATGTAGTAAAAGTAATTGATAGAAGAAAAGTAATAATAGTAGAATAATGACAGCCACAAAAAAAAAATATAAAAAAGTAACTACCAATTCTCTTGGAGAAATGAAGCAAAATGGAGAGAAAATCTCTATGCTTACAGCTTATGATTATACACTAGCTAAAATTATTGATGGAGGAGGAATTGATGTGATACTTGTTGGAGATTCAGCATCTAATGTAATGGCTGGGCACGAAACTACTTTACCAATTACACTTAATGAAATGATATATCATGCCAGCTCAGTAGTTAGAGCTGTAGATAGAGCTTTGGTAGTAGTAGATATGCCTTTTGGCTCTTATCAAGGAAATTCCAAAGAAGCCTTAAGTTCTGCTATTAGAATTATGAAAGAAAGTGGTGGACACTCAGTAAAATTAGAAGGTGGAAGGGAAATTCTTGAATCTATTGAAAGAATACTTACTGCTGGAATTCCAGTAATGGGACATTTAGGATTAACACCTCAATCCATTTACAAATTTGGAACCTACACATTAAGAGCCAAAAAAGAGGAAGAAGCGGCTAAATTACTAGAAGATGCTAAACTTTTAGAAGTTGCAGGTTGCTTTGCATTAGTTTTAGAAAAAGTACCAGCAAAATTAGCTCAAAAAGTTGCTAAGAGCATCAACATCCCAGTTATTGGGATTGGTGCAGGAAATGGAGTTGACGGACAAGTATTAGTACTCCATGATATGTTAGGCATGACACAAGAGTTTAATCCGAGATTTTTAAGAAGATACCTCAACCTTTCTGATAGTATTACATCAGCAGTTCAAAATTATGTGGCAGATGTAAAAACCAAAGATTTCCCTAACGAAAAAGAGCAATATTAATGCTTGATGTTTTGTATGAGGATAATCACCTGATTGCCATTAACAAAAAATCAGGGGATATTGTACAAGGAGATAAAACAGGAGACACTCCTCTATCCGACTTTGTAAAAACATATATCAAAAAAAAATACAACAAGCCAGGAGAAGTTTTTTTAGGGACTATTCATAGGTTAGACCGACCAACTTCAGGAATAGTATTATATGCAAGAACAAGCAAGGCACTAAGCAGAATGAATGAGCAATTCCGAGAAAAAAAAGTACAAAAAACCTATTGGGCAGTAGTGAATAATGCCCCACCCAATACCAGTGAAACTTTGGATAATTATTTGCAAAAAAACCAAAAGCAAAATAAATCTTATGTTAGAAAAGGAGAAAATGGGAAACACGCTATTTTAGATTACAAACTCCTTAAAAAACTTGATAACTTTTTTCTTTTAGAAGTAAAACCAAAAACGGGAAGGCACCACCAAATAAGAGTACAATTAGCTAATATAGGTTGCATTATTAAAGGGGATTTAAAGTATGGTGCAAAGCGTTCCAACAAAGATGCATCTATCCATTTATTGGCTCAAAAATTAGAGTTTATACATCCTGTAAAAAAAGAACCCATAACGATTGTTGCCACTACCCCAAAGGGCAGTGTTTGGGAGGCTTGTAAATAAAGCTAGAATCTAATATTTAGCTTTTTCATTTTCAAAAAAGACAAAGACCCCTTTATTGGTCATTGTCACCATGCGATTTATTACTTATTCAAGACTTATTGTATAGCTGTTTCATTTTTACAATTGTAACAATCATATAGTAAAAGGTAAATAATTCGTTTCATAATTGGCTCCAAATCTAATAAAAATAAGGGATACGCTATCAATAATAATTTACGATATTTGCAAACATTATGAGCAATACAAAACCATCAATACCAAAAGGAATGCGTGATTTTACTTCTGAAGTAATGCAGAGAAGAAATTACATTTTTGAAACTGTTAAAACGGCTTTCGAATGCTATGGCTTTGCACCAATTGAAACACCAACTATGGAGAACATTCAAACTCTTACTGGTAAATATGGTGATGAAGGCGATCGATTAATTTTTAAAGTATTGAATTCAGGAGATTATCTTTCCAAAGCAAATTTGGAGGAGAATACAACTTCAAAATCCTTAACAAAGCAGATTTCTGAAAAAGCTTTGCGTTATGATTTAACCGTACCTTTTGCTCGTTTTGTAGTGCAAAATAGAAATGACATCACCTTTCCGTTTAAGCGTTACCAAATGCAAAATGTATGGCGTGCTGATAGGCCTCAAAAAGGAAGATACCGTGAGTTTTACCAATGTGATGCAGATGTAATTGGAACAAATTCCTTGCTTTGTGAGGTAGAGTTAGTGCAATTGTATGATGATGTATTTACAAAACTAAAAGTCCCTAATGTAGATATCTGTATTAATAATCGTAAGGTTTTATCTGGTATGGTTGAACTAATGGGAGCTATTGATTTGTTTGATGATGTAGTAATTGCCTTAGATAAACTGGATAAAATTGGTATTGAAAAGGTAAAAGAAGAAATGGAAAGTAAGGGTGTAAAAAAAGAATCTCTTTCTATTTTGGATACTTTCTTAAACGCTAAAAATGTAAATGATATAGCACCACTATTAGAGCAATCAGAAACGGGTAAAAAAGGGTTGGAGGAATTGCAATTTGTAATTGAAAATATAAATAATCTAGGTTTGCAATCGGCAAGTTTAGTTTTTGATATTACTCTAGCAAGAGGGCTTAATTATTATACTGGTTGTATTTTGGAAGTTAAAGCTAATGATGTTAATATTGGCTCAATTGGTGGTGGTGGAAGGTATGATGATTTAACTTCTATTTTTGGGTTAAAGGATGTGTCGGGAGTGGGAGTTTCTTTTGGGATTGATAGGATCTATATTGTAATGGAAGAGCTTGGTTTATTTCCAAAAAATATTGATGTAAGTACAAAAGTTATGTTCGCTAACTTTGGTGCAGATGAGGCTGCTTTTTGTATGCCATTGTTAAAACAATTGCGTGCAGTAGGAATTAGTTCTGAGCTATACCCAAAGAAAGCAAAAATGAAAAAGCAAATGACTTATGCAAATAACAAAGGAGTACAATTTGTTATTTTGGTTGGAGAAGATGAAATGGAATCAGGAATATTGTCAGTTAAAAATATGGAAAGTGGTGAGCAAAGCAATTTGAACATTACTGATTTAATAAAAGAATTATCATAAATGAGTATGTATATAGTAGGAGAACAAATGTTAAGCCTTTCAGTTATTGCTGAAATTATTAATGAAAATAAACAGTTAGCATTAGGAGAAAAAGCAAAACAAAAAATACAAGATTGCCGTGATTATTTGGATAATAAAATGGAGCAGTCAGATGAACCAATTTATGGGATAAATACTGGGTTTGGCTCTCTTTGTAATCATAAAATTTCCAGTACTGATTTAGGGCAATTACAAACTAATTTAGTGCTTTCTCATGCTTGTGGTACAGGCGATAAAGTCCCTGCTGAAGTAGTGAAAATTATGTTGTTGTTAAAGGTACAATCATTGTCTTATGGGCATTCAGGAGTACAATTAAAAACAGTGGAGCGCCTTATTGAAATGTTCAATAAAAATATTCTTCCAGTAGTGTTTCAGCAAGGAAGTTTAGGGGCAAGTGGTGATTTAGCACCATTGGCACATTTATCCTTACCGCTTTTGGGTGAAGGAAAAGTAGTAGTAGATGGAGAGGAAGTAGAAACAAAATCCATTATGAAAGCAAATAATTGGGAAGCAATTTCTTTACAATCCAAAGAAGGTTTAGCTTTGCTTAACGGAACTCAATTTATGGGTGCTTATGGGATTTGGAGTTTGTTAAAAGCTCAGAAATTATCCTATATGGCTGATATGATTGGAGCAATTTCTTTAGAAGCTTTTGATGGTAGAAATGAGTGCTTTGATGAATTGATACATTTAGTTCGTCCGCATAAAGGACAATTAAAAACTGCTGAAAATATTCGTGAGTTTTTAGAAGGAAGTGAAATTCAAGAAGGGGAGAAGGAGCATGTGCAAGATCCTTATTCTTTTAGGTGTATGCCGCAAGTCCATGGTGCTAGTAAAGGAGTAATTTCTCATGTAAAAGAGGTTTTTACTACCGAAATTAATTCAGTAACGGATAACCCAATTATTTTTATTGGTGAGGATAAAATAATTTCTGGTGGTAATTTTCATGGGCAACCTTTGGCAATGGCAATGGATTATTTAGCAATCGGCCTTTCAGAATTAGGTTCTATTTCCGAAAGAAGAACTTATCAGTTAATCTCAGGATTAAGAGGTTTGCCAGCATTTTTAGTTGCTGAACCAGGTTTAAATTCTGGAATGATGATTCCACAATATACAGCAGCAAGTATTGCGAGCCAAAATAAACAATTGTGTTCACCCGCTTCTGTGGATTCTATAGTGTCATCAAACGGACAAGAAGACCATGTAAGTATGGGGGCAAATGCAGCTACAAAATTATACAGAGTAGTAGAAAATACTGAGCGTATTTTAGCAATTGAACTCTTAAATGCTACTCAAGGAATTGCTTTTAGAAATGCAAAATCTTCTGAATTTATTGAAGGAATTTTGGATGTTTATAGAGATGAAGTTGAGTTCCTAAGTACGGATAGATTATTGCATGATGATATTGAAAAATCAATTATTTTCTTGCAAAACTTAGCTGTTGATAAGGAATTGCTTTAATTTTACAAAAGTATCTAAAAGGGATTTATATTATAAAACTTAATAACTAAATTTATAAAACAATAAAATGAAAAAAAGCATAGGTATTTCCGTATTATTAATTGTTATAGGTGTTGTTTTTCTATTAGACAACTTAGGGTATATACATATTTCAATTGCAGAGCTTATAAAAACTTATTGGCCAGTAATCCTTATTTGGATGGGCATAGAAAAATTAGCTAGGGATTTTAAATAAAAGAGTTGCTGGTGCTGTTTCGTTATTGATTACTGCTTATTAGATATTCGATTTTTTATTGTGCCATTAATTAATCACCAAATTAGCATATTATCAAATTATTCTCATTGTTTTATCAGTAAATAGCTACATTATTTTTTTAAATAACCTACCTTGCCAAGAATCTTTTTCTTTTAGTCGTTTTTCTATTTTATGCACTAGCTCAAAGTTTTTTAATCCGTATTTTGGAGCAATAAGTAAATGTTCTGGCGATTCACTAAAAAATCTTTCCACTATTATTTTTGGGTTTAATATTTCTAGGAATTCAATTATTAAATCTAAGTATTGTTCCAAAGTAAAAAAGTGAAATCCTGAAGCATCTGTTTTATATTCAAATGCCATCATAGTATGTTTTACTATTTGTAAATGATGAATTTTTAGTGTGTCAATAGGTAGTTGATTCATTGCAATTGCATTAGAAAGCATGTCTTTTTTGCTTTCACCGGGAAGTCCTAAAATAATATGAGCTCCCAATAAAATTTCTCTATTTTTAGCCATATCAAATGCTTTAATCGCATCTTCATGGCTTTGGCATCTGTTGATAAGGTCAAGCGTTTTATTATTTGTTGATTCTAGCCCAAATTCTAATTTTATAAAATACCCATCTTTAACTAGTTGCTCTAAATAATTCAATATCTCAGTAGTGATACAATCAGGGCGAGTAGCAATAACCAATCCAATTACATCTTTATGTTTTAATGCCTGTTCATATTTTTGTTTTAATTCATTAAGTGGTGCGTAGGTATTGGTAAATGCCTGAAAATATGCCAGATATTTTTGTGATTTATACATCTTTGAAAAGAATGCAATCCCTTCCTCAATCTGTTTTTTTATAGGTTTTATTGGTTTACAATAGTCAGGATTGAAAGTATTGTTATTGCAATAAGTACATCCACCTTTTCCTTTGCTTCCATCAATATTGGGACAAGTAAAACCAGCATTTATCGAGATTTTCTGAACTCTAAAACCAAATTTATTTTTTATATAAGTGGAGTAGTCGGTATATCTTCTTTTTTTATTTAACATGAGTTTTTTGAAAAAATGAATAATTAAAATACAACAATAATGTAAATTATTCGTATTTTTAAAAGGAATTCATTAATTTTGAAAACAAAACTAGAAAACATTATAATGTGTAAAACTAATTCTCGACTTCAAAAGGCAGGATTTTTTCATCAACTTCCTGATAACTCTAATATTGATGATTTTGAGGTAATTACCATTAGTAATAAATCAGGAGAAAAGATAAAAATGTATAGGAGAAAAAAGGAACAAATTGACAAAGAAGAATTAGAAGACTTTACAATTAGCTGGACTACTTTTCAGCATAATTTGAGTTAATTATAAGATGTCAAACAATTTAAAAGTTTCTTTTAATCTCACTCCTTTTTCTGTTTTTTCAACCGTGCAACATTCGCTATAATTATCATGCTGTAGGTAAATTATATACTCTTTTTCAGCAGCTTCATTTAGAAATTTTTCCTTTTCAGAAAGAGTAACTAATGGCTTTGTATCATATCCCATTATATAAGGCAAAGGAATATGCCCAGTACTTGGTAATAAATCAGCAGCAAAAACTATCGTTTTCTCTTTATAATTGATATGAGGAATCATTTGCGCCTCAGTATGTCCATTTACAAAAAGAGCATTAAAGTTATTAAAAATCTCATTTTCTCTCTCAACAAAATTAAGATGACCTGCTTCTTGTATAGGGATAATATTCTCCTTTAAAAATGATGCTTTTTCTCTATTATTTGGAACTGTAGCCCACTGCCAATGCTCTTTATTACTCCAATATTTCGCATTCTTAAAAGCCATTTCAAATCCACTTCTATCCTTATTCCATTTTACACTTCCTCCACAATGATCAAAATGAAGATGAGTAAGAAAAACATCTGTTATATCATCAGCAGAAAAACCATGCTTAGCCAATGAAGAATGTAAATTTACATCTCCATGCAAGTAATAATGTTTTAAGAATTTATCATCTTGCTTATCGCCTATACCATTATCAATAAGAATTAAACGGTTTCCATCCTCAATTAAAAGGGAACGCATAGCCCAAGGACAAAGGTTGTTCTCATCAGCAGGATTTGTTCTACTCCACAATACTTTGGGTACAACTCCAAACATTCCGCCTCCATCTAATTTAAAAAATCCTGTATCTATTGTGTACAATTGCATGTTAGTAAATTTTGGTTTGTCAAAAATAACAATTGCTATTAATACCTACTTTTATTTTACATAATATTTATCAGATGAAGATACATTTAATTGCTATTGGCGGAAGTGCTATGCACAACATGGCATTGGCTTTGCACCATAAAGGATTTGAAGTTACAGGAAGTGATGATGCAGTTTTTAGTCCAAGTAAAGAGAGGTTAAAAAAGTATGGACTTCTCCCAAAAGAAATGGGCTGGTTTGTGTCTAAAATTACTTCTGATTTAGATGCAATTATTTTAG
>JACKQG010000488.1_pt1 | contig 57710 bp, 50 predicted proteins | sample 8237621 | NCBI WGS metagenome assembly JACKQG01 (sample SAMN15677084, study PRJNA649215) | marine metagenome | biome: marine; feature: Black Sea; material: saline water; isolation source: suspended particulate matter (SPM) from the Black Sea western gyre | collected 2013-06-09/2013-06-10 | depth... | reverse complement strand
TCAAAGTGTCACCCATGTACCCGGATAGTTTGTAACCCATGTCCCCGGTCGGACAATACTTCGATTCCTCTTCACGGAAAGGGGTCAGTCCTTGAATTCTGACTTTCCAGCCATTGAAACAGCAAGCGGGGCGCAGGCTCTACTTTTTCCGAATCTTGGAAATTCATGCCGCCTTCGGCGGTAATGCGACGAGGGCGTCGCATCTACGTTAACGCCTGCGGTGTCATAAATTCCAAGCCTTGGAAACAAATCTTCCAATCATTGGAAACTTCGGACGGCCCGGCGGTCCATCCCTATCTGAATTTTCCAATGCTCGGAACTTTTGCGTTTTTTGCGCTCTTGAACCGTGCCGTTGGCACTATTTCCTTCGGAAATTATGCGTCGCGTTGCTCGCGCGCGGCTAAAACCCTTCCAGACATTGGAAGCTGATTCTTGATAGACAGGCAAGATGCCTGTTCCACTTTCCAACCATTGGAATTCGCGTCCATTCGCGTGATTCGCGGTCAAAAAATCACTTATGATAATCCTGAATGGATTTCACATCCCAGTCGTTTTCGCTGATGTATTTAATCGCCTTGACGGTCGCTTCGGCGCCGGAGCGGGTGGTGACGATCGGCAGTCCACGCAGAATGGCTTCGGAGCGGATTTTGATTTCGTCCACGCGGGCGACCGGGCCGCTCGGTGTGTTGATCAGCAGCTGTACGCCGTTTGCTTTCATTAGATCGATCACGTTGGTTCCGTCTTCCGCCAGCTTGTGCGTGACGGTTGCTTCGAGTCCGGCCTCTTTCAGCACTTTGGCGGTGCCTTCGGTGGCGACGAGTTTGAAGCCCATGTCGGCCAGTTCTTTAGAAACCACGGTGATCCAATCCTTGTCGCGGTCTTTGGTGCTGACAAAAACGGTTCCCTCGGTCGGCAGAACCTGACCGGCGGCCAGCTCGGCTTTCCAGAAGGCGAGTTCGAAGGTTTTATCGATGCCCATCACTTCGCCGGTGGATTTCATTTCCGGGCCGAGGATCGGGTCGACACCCGCAAAGCGGTTGAAGGGGAAGACCGCTTCTTTAACGGCGAACCATTCGATCTTCGGTTCAAAGCCGACCAGTCCGAGTTCTTTGAGCGTTTTGCCCATGGCGACCTGCGTGGCGATGTTGGCCAGCGGCACGTTGGTGGCTTTAGAAACGTAAGGAACCGTACGTGAGGCGCGCGGGTTGACTTCGATGATGTAGAACTCGTCGTCTTTGACGGCGAGCTGGGTGTTCATCAGTCCGTGCACGTCGAGCTCGAGCGCCATTTGGGTGCAGGCCTCTTTGATGCGTCGGATCATGTCGTCGGAAAGGGTGTAGGGCGGGATTGAACAGGCGCTGTCGCCGGAATGAATCCCCGCTTCTTCCACATGTTCCATCACACCGCCGACGTAGACGTCGGTTCCGTCGCAGATGAGGTCGACATCGACTTCAATGGCGTGTTCGAGGAAGCGGTCGATCAGTACGGGGAAGTCCGGGCTGGCGGCGAACGCGGCATTAACGAACGGTTCGAGCTCTTCTTCCTCGTAGGCCACCATCATGGCGCGGCCGCCGAGCACGAAGGAGGGGCGGATCATCACCGGGAAGCCGATTTTTTCGGCGGCGGCTTCCGCCTGTTTCATGGTCATGGCGGTGGCGGACTGCGGGGATTTCAGGTTGAGTTTTTCGAGCAGCTGACGGAACAGTTCGCGGTCTTCGGCGGCGGCGATGTTCTTCGGCGACGTTCCAAGGATTGGAACCCCGGCGGCGAGCAGGCGGTCGGCGAGGTTGAGCGGAGTCTGTCCGCCCATCTGAACGATCATGCCGATCGGTTTTTCCGCTTCGTAGATGTTCATGACATCTTCGAAGGTGAGCGGCTCGAAGTAGAGTTTGTCGGAGGTGTCGTAGTCGGTGGAGACGGTTTCCGGGTTGGAGTTGACCATAATGGCCTCGTAGCCCATTTCGCGCAGAGCCTTGACGGTGTGCACGCAGGAGTAGTCGAACTCGATTCCCTGGCCGATGCGGTTCGGGCCGGAGCCGAGAACGATAACACTCTGTTTGTCCGTTTGGCGGGTTTCGTCGAGTTCGCCGTAGCAGGAGTAGAAGTAGGGCGTGGAGGCCTGGAACTCGCCGGCGCAGGTGTCGACGAGGCTGAAGACCGGGATGATGCCCAGTTTTTTGCGCAGCGCGCGGATGTCGTCGCCCTTGCAACCGCGCAGCGCGGCGATCTGGTCGTCGGAGAAACCGTTTTTCTTGGCGTATTTAAGCAGATCGAACTCCAGCTCTTCGGCATCGAGAATCTCTTTTTCGATTTCAACGATCTGCAGGATGTTATCGAGGAACCACGGGTCCATCTTGGTCATCTCTGCGATCTTCTCGATGGAGTATCCCTTTTTGAAGGCCACTTTGACGGCGATGGTGCGCTCGGTGCAGGTGGTGGTCAGATAGGTATCGAGCAGGGCGGGGTCGAGTTTGGCTTCGGCTTTGAGGTCGAGCCCGTCGACACCGATTTCCAAGCTTCGGAATGCTTTCTGAAGCGACTCCTTGAAGTTGCGGCCGATCGCCATCGTTTCGCCGACCGATTTCATGCTGACGCCGAGTTTCGGGTTGGCGGACGGGAATTTTTCAAAGGTGAAGCGCGGAATTTTGGTGACGATATAATCAATGGACGGTTCGAAGCAGGCGGGCGTCTCTTTGGTGATATCGTTGGGCAGTTCGTCGAGCGTGTAGCCGACGGCCAGTTTGGCGGCGAGTTTGGCGATCGGGAAGCCGGTCGCTTTGGAGGCCAGCGCGGAGGAGCGCGATACGCGCGGGTTCATTTCGATCACCGCCATGCGGCCTGTCTCGGGATGGATGCAGAACTGCACATTGGAGCCGCCGGTTTCAACGCCGATCACCCGCAGGATTTTGAGCGAGGCATCGCGCATGACCTGATATTCGCGGTCGGTCAGGGTTTGGGCGGGCGCAACGGTGATGGAGTCGCCGGTATGAATGCCCATCGGGTCCATATTTTCGATGGCGCAGATGATGACGGCGTTATCGGCCTTGTCGCGCATCACTTCCATCTCAAATTCTTTCCAGCCGAAGACGGATTCTTCGAGCAGGACTTCGGTGGTGAGGCTGGCTTTGAGACCGCCTTCGGCGATTTCCATCAGCTCGTCCATGTTGTCGGCGATCCCGCCGCCGGTTCCGCCGAGGGTGAACGACGGGCGCACGATGATCGGGAAGTCGAGATCTTCAGTGGCGACCCGTCTGGCCTCAGTCAGGTCGTGCACTTCATAACTGCGGAGCGTTTCGAGGCCGGCTTCGGCCATGACTTTCTTGAACAGGTCGCGTTCTTCGCCGCGCATGATGGCGTCGTAGGTGGCGCCGATCATTTCGACGCCGTATTTTTCAAGGGTTCCGTTTTCCACCAGCTTCATCGCGGTGTTGAGCGCGGTCTGTCCGCCGAGGGTCGGCAGGATGGCGTCCGGCTTTTCTTTGATGATAATCTTTTCGACCACTTCGGGCGTGATCGGCTCGATGTAGGTATGATCCGCTGTCGCCGGGTCGGTCATGATCGTCGCCGGGTTGGAGTTGATCAGCGAGACGGTGTATCCCTCTTCGCGCAGCGCTTTACACGCCTGCGTTCCGGAATAGTCAAACTCACAGGCCTGACCGATCACAATCGGTCCGGACCCAATGATTAATATATGATGAATGTCAGTTCTTTTTGGCATGTTGTATCCCTCAATGACTAAAATGATGTTGATCGCGAATTTCGCTAATTAACACGAATTTTGGTTTAGAGTTTTTTTATTCGCGTGAATTCGTGTGATTCGTGATCCAAATTCCCAGTTTAAAATTTCAAGTTTCCTTCTCACTCCCATTCAATGGTGGAGGGCGGCTTGGAGGAGATGTCGTAGCAGACGCGGTTGACGCCTTTGACTTCGTTGATAATGCGGTTGGATATGGAGTCCATCACGTCATAGGGCAGTTTGTACCAGTCGGCGGTCATGCCGTCGCGGCTTTCGACCGCGCGCACGGCGACGACGTTTTCGTAGGTACGGTCGTCGCCCATCACGCCGACGGTCTGAATGGGCAGCAGCACGGCGAAGTACTGCCAGACATCCAGATGATTTTCCATTTTTAAAATTTCTTCACGAACGCGCAGGTCGGCTTGCTGGATAACCTCGATGCGCTCGGGCGTGATGTCTCCGATGATGCGGACGGCCAGTCCCGGGCCGGGGAAGGGCTGGCGGTCGACAACGTAGCTCGGCAGGCCGAGCTCGCGGCCCACTTCGCGGACTTCATCTTTAAAGAGTTCACGCAGCGGTTCGATGAGGTCGAACTGCAGGTCGTCGGGCAGGCCGCCGACGTTGTGGTGACTCTTGATGGTGGCCGACGGGCCACCGATCGGAGAGACCGATTCGATGACGTCGGGGTAGAGCGTACCTTGCGCGAGGTATTTTACTTTTCCAGCAAACGTACGCGCTTTGTCTGCAAAGACATCGATGAATAAGCCTCCGATAATTTTACGTTTCTGCTCGGGATCGGAAATGCCTTTGAGTTGTTCAAGGAAGAGATCGCCTTCGTGGGCGACGGTGAGGTCGATGCCGAAGGCGTCGCCGAATAGTTTTTCAATCTCTTTGGTTTCGCGGTGGCGCATGAGGCCGTTGTCGACGTAGACGCAGTGGAGCTGCGGGCCGATGGCTTTGTGGAGCAGGGCGGCGACTACGGAGGAATCGACGCCGCCGGAGAGGCCGAGCAGCACGTGGTCGGTGCCGACTTTGGCGCGGATGGCGGCCACGTTTTCTTCAATAAATTTGCTCATTTCCCAGTCGCCGGCGCACTTGCAGATAGCAAATGCAAAGTTCCAGAGCATCTCTTTGCCCTGCGGGGTATGGACGACTTCGGGGTGGAACTGCACGCCGAACTGCTTTTTCTCGAGGTTCTGCATGGCGGCGTAGGGACAGTTGTCGGATTCGGCGACGGCTTCAAAGCCTTCGGGCATTTCTTCCACCTTGTCGCCATGGCTCATCCAGACCTGCAGGTCGGGTTCCAAGCCTTGGAAAAGCGGGCTCTCGCCGGTGATCTTCATCATCGCTTTGCCGTACTCGCGCTTGAGGCCGGGGTGCACTTTGCCGCCGAGGGTGTGGGCGGTGAGCTGCATGCCGTAGCAGATTCCAAGGATTGGAATATCGAGGTCAAACAGGGCGGGGTCGCACTTGGGCGAGTCGGCATCCGGCACACTGCACGGCCCGCCGGAGAGGATGATTCCTTTCGGCGCGCGTTTCGCGATTTCTTCGGCCGGTGTGTCGAAACGGATAATTTCGCAGTAGACTTTTTGTTCACGGATACGGCGGGCGATCAGCTGGGTGACCTGTGAGCCGTAATCTAAAATGGCGATCCATTCGGTATGCTTCATGAGCGTTTTTCCTTTTCCATCAGCTCCATGAATTCTTCAAAGAGGTAGAAGGGGTCGTGTGGGCCGGGGCAGGCTTCGGGGTGATACTGCACGCAGAAGAGCGGCAGCGTTTTGTGCCGGAGTCCGGCGACGGTGTTGTCGTTGAGATTGATGTGGCTTATTTCTGCGACGTCCGGGTCGATGGAGTCGGCGTCGATGCAGAAGCCGTGGTTGTGCGAGGCGATTTCCACCTTTCTGGTGCGCAGGTCCTGAATCGGCTGGTTGCCGCCGCGGTGACCGAACTTGAGCTTGTAGGTGGTTCCGCCGAGGGCGAGGCCGAGCATTTGATGGCCGAAGCAGATTCCAAATGTTGGCAGGCGCGCTTCAACCAGCGCCATAACCGTTTTCACGATGTGCGGAACGCCAGCCGGGTCGCCGGGGCCGTTCGAGATGAACAATCCGTCCGGTTTGCAGGCTAAAATCTCGTCGGCGGTGGCACCGTTGGGGAAGACGCGGCATTCGCAGCCGAGCTCGTCGAAAATACGCAATTGGTTGAGCTTGATTCCGCAGTCGAGCACGGCGACGCGGAATGTAGCGTCGGCTTTGCCGCCTTCGGGATGGGTGTAGGCTTCGGTGATGCTGACTTCGGTGGAGAGGTCGCGCCCGACGAGGCCTTCGGAGGCTTTGGCCTTGGCGACAAGGCTTTCTTTATCGAAGTCCTCGGTGGAGATGATGCACTTCATCGCGCCCTTGTCGCGGATGTGCAGGGTGATGGCGCGGGTGTCGACCTGATCGACGCCGACAATGCCGGCCTGTTCGAGGTAGTCGGGCAGCGTCATGGTGGAGCGCCAGTTGCTGGCGATCCGGCTGCACTCGCCGATGACCAACCCTTTGGCGAAGACCGCGCGCGACTCCACATCTTCGGGATTCACCCCGTAGTTTCCTATAAGAGGATAGGTCATGGTGACGATCTGACCGTTATAGGAGGGGTCCGTGAGAATCTCCTGATAGCCGGTCATCGATGTGTTAAACACCAGTTCACCGTAAAATTCGCCGTTTCCGGCAAATGCCCGGCCTTCAAAACAGGTGCCGTCTTCGAGTGCGATCATCGCTTTTTTCATGTTAACCGTGTCCAACTAATTGTTCTGATTCCGCTAAAATTACGAATAGTTTCACAACCAAACCGCATCCTTGCAACCCTTTTCGCCCCCCGACTTGTGGATATTTTTCTGGAGCTTGACGGGAAGGGGGCGGACGCATACACTGTGCCCCTGTTTTTAAAAAAAGTCCCCGTTTTAAGGAGTATTTAATGAGTAAAGCTGAAGCTGTAGAAACCAAAGAGACCGCTGAGAAAAGTACAGCGCGCGAAGTGCTGTTTTTTGAACTCGAAACGTTCGCTGCGAGTGGGCGCGAGGCCATGTTTGATGCGCTCAAGAAGGTGATGAAATCCAAGGAGTTGGATGTCACGCAGGCTCTGTTTGCAAAATGCGGCCTTACATCCCGTCCGGCAGCGGCCATTCAGGCGATGATCGATGATTCCGGACGCAACCTGACCACCGGGGATCAGCTCGCTGATCAAGCGGAAACCGCATTGAAAAAGTTTTTTGCGGATGGGGCGGAGCTGAACGCTGCGCTTCCCGCCTTGATCAAAGCCGCTCAGGCTCAGGGTATCGAAGTGGTTGCTCTTTCCCCGTGGGGTGAAGAACAGGCTGCCGCATTGATGAAGAAGCTGGGTCTGGACGAGCTCGGTGTTGAACTGGTTGCGCTCGACTGTAAAGAAGCGGTTTTCCCGCGCGCCGACCACTGGCTGCGTCTGCTTAAACAGCGTGAACAGGACACCATCCCGGTCATCGCTCTGGTCAGCTCTGCAGCCGCCTGCCGCGGTGCGCTGACTGCTGGCGCCACCTGCGTCGCGGTTCCGGATCAGTATACCTCCTTCGAAGATTTCTCCGGCGCCAAACTCATCCTCGACTCGCTGGGTGAGATGAAACCGGCCGAGCTGCTCGATCTGGTCAGCCGTCACTAAGCCAGCTCGCAGAGACGATGAATCGAAGGGGTTGAACGGTTTCGTTCAGCCCCTTTATTTTTTACAGGAGAAACAGATGAACAAACCGTCAATTGACCGCCTGTTGGATGTGATGCGCCGTCTTCGTGCGCCCGATGGCTGCCCGTGGGATCGCGAGCAGACCATTGAGTCGCTGCGCGGCTGTTTGATTGAGGAAACCTACGAGGTGGTCGATGCCATGGACAGCGGCAATCGCGCCGCGCTCTGCGAGGAGCTGGGGGATCTGTTGCTACAGGTGGTTTTTCAGGCGCAGATTGCCGCCGAAGAGGGCGTTTTCACTTTTGATGATGTTGCTAGGGGGATTACCGACAAGCTGGTGCGCCGTCATCCGCATGTGTTCGGCGATGTGCAGGCCGACACACCCGATCAGGTGATCAAAAACTGGGAAAAAATCAAGAAGACGGAAAAGGGCGGCGAAACGCCGCGCTCGCTGGTCGACGGAATTCCAAAGCATCTACCGGCGCTCTCTAAAGCGTATCTGGTTCAGAAACGCGTCGCTAAAGTCGGCTTCGAGTGGGACGAAATCAGCGGCGTGGTCGATAAACTCGAAGAGGAACTGGCGGAAGTCAAAGAAGCTATGGCCCAGAAAGATGCGGATGCGATCCGTGAAGAGTTGGGCGACCTGCTTTTTTCGACCGTTAACCTCAGCCGTTATCTCGGGCATGAGTCTGAAGAGCTTCTGAATGAAAACATCACTAAATTTATGCGCCGGTTCCAAGGGTTGGAAAACAGTCTGCATGCCGAAGGCCGTGAGCTGGAAAACTGTTCCATCGTTGAGCTCGAAGCCGTCTGGCAGGCCGTCAAAAACGAGGAGCGCGGACAATGAAATTTTCTGAAGCCAAACCCGGTCGTGTGTTTGTGATTCGTTTGGAGGATGGCGACATCCTGCACGAAGAGATTGAACGCTTTGCCACTGAAAACGGAATTCAGGCGGCGTCGCTCACCGCGGTCGGCGGCGTGGACGCCGGTAGCCGCCTGATTGTCGGCCCGGCGGAGGGCCGGTCGGAACCCATTGTTCCGGTCGAACATGTTCTGGATGATGTCTGCGAGGTGACGGGCGCCGGCACGTTGTTTCCGGATGAGGAGGGATTCCCGGTTCTGCATATGCACCTCGCCTGTGGCCGCGGGGAGAAAACCGTCACCGGCTGTGTGCGCAGCGGCGTCAAGGTATGGCATGTGCTTGAGGTGATTCTGACAGAAATCATCAGCCCCTCTTCTGCGCGGTGTTACGATTCGGAAACCGGGTTTAAGTTGTTAAGTCCATGAAATATGGGGTTGTAATACATATGTAGTTCTCTAGGATGAGTGGAACGGTAGCAGCGGCTGTTATTGTTGATCGTTTTCCGGGGGATCTTTTAAGCATGAACACCGCAATTTTAAAGGGAACACTTGCCTGGATTCCGCCGTTGATTTTGTCGGCGCTGACTCTATCCCTGTTGATTTGGCTGGAGGTGCGTCCGGAGCCGACGCTTCATGAGCTTGCCGCGAACGGTGATCTCAAGCGACTGCAGAAGATCGTCGCAACAAATTCTGACCTTGATGTCTTGAATGAAGAGGGATTGACCCCGCTGATCTATGCTGTAAAAGCCGGGCAGGTGGATGCGGTGGCGTTGCTTCTAATGGCTGGGGCCGATGTGAATGAGCTTTCCCCGGATGGTTCTTCGGCGCTTCACTACGCGGTTTCTATGGACAATTCCGAGCTGATCACAGCTCTTCTGAATGCCGGGGCGAATCCACATGTAAAGGATCGGGCCGGGGAGTCTCCGCTTTGTCTGGCCATTCAGTATAATGGCGAAGGTATTGTGCTGTTGCTTGAGCGGGGCGTGGAGCTGGATGAAGCGGGCGAGAAAACAGGGGATGAATATATTTTTTACGCGGCGCGCAGCGGGTGTCTGCCGGTGCTGTCGCAACTGCTGGATGGGGGGGCAGAGGTGAACCTCAGTTCGTTTGCGGGAATCACGCCGTTGCTGTATGCGACTCACGAAGGGCAGTTGGATGCCGCGCGGGTTCTTATTCAATATGGTGCGGACGTACATGCTGTCGACCGGCACGGCTGGACCCCGCTGCATCACGCCGTGCACGCTGAGCGTATCGACCTGATTGGTTTGCTACTGGAAAACGGGGCTGATCTGGAGGCCGGGGATCTGGACGGGCAGACTCCATTGCTGTTGGCCGCGCAGAGAGGGTGTATTGATGAACTTCGTGAGCTGGTGAATGCCGGCGCGGATATTGATGTGAAAGATGATGAGAATCTCGGCGTGGAAGATCTCGCCCGCGCGGCGCATCACACGGAAATCCTCGAGTTTATGGAGGCGCACCGGCAGAAATTGAAAGGGCGCACCCCAGAGCCGACATCCGCCTTTTAAAACGGCTCTTTTGGAAATGCGTTTGACCTCGCTTTTGAAAGCCCCCACAATCTGCGCCCGATGAATCAGGAAAAAACCACCGTTGTTCAGCACGAACTTTTTCAGGGCGACTATCGTCTGCTCCGCGTCGCCGCGCCGGTAATCGGCCCGCAGGTGCAGCCGGGGCAGTTTGTCCACCTGCGTATCCCGCGCCTTGAAAATGCTGTGCTCCGCCGCCCCTTCAGCGTCTTTAAAGCCGACGCAGAGGGGCTATCCATTTTATACGCCACCATCGGCATGGGCACCGAAGCGCTCAACTCGGTTCAGGTGGGCGAAGAGGTTTGTCTGCTCGGCCCGCTCGGCACTGGGTTTCCAAATCTTGGAAAAAACACCACGACTCCGGTACTGGTTGCCGGAGGCTACGGTAACGCCGCGCTTTATTTGCAGGCGGCAACCCTGCCGGTGAAAGGAATCGCCTTCTTCGGCGGCCGCACCGCGCAGGATATCCTCTGCGTCGACGAATTTAAGGCGCTTGGCTGGGACGTGCGCGTAGCCACCGACGACGGATCGCTCGGCATCAAAGGCCTGGTGACCGCCGCGCTCGATCCGTGGCTCGAGGAACAGGAAACTATCCAAGCCGTGGAAGTTTTCTCCTGCGGCCCCAACCCGATGCTTAAAGCGGTCGGCGACCGCGCCCTCGATAAAGGCTTCACCGCCTGGCTGTCGATGGACCGCAACATGGCCTGCGGTGTCGGCGCCTGCCTGACCTGTGTCATTAAACGCAAAACCGAAACCGGATGGGAATGGGCCCGTTGCTGCAAAGACGGCCCCGTCTTCAACGCGGAAGAAATACTTTGGGAAGATTGAACCACGGAAGGATTAACCACGAAATACACAAAATACACGAAACTTCAGCCGATTTTCTTTCGTGTGATTCGTGTATTTCGTGGTTTAAATAAACCAGATGAGCAAGCCGGATTTAAGAGTGAAAATAGGGTCTTTGGAGATGAAAAATCCGGTGACGGTCGCCTCCGGAACGTTTGGATACGGACCGGAGTATGCGGACTATATCGACCTCGACCGTCTCGGCGCGGTAACGGTGAAAGGAATTTCGGTTGAACCGCACATCGGCAATCCGACCCCGCGCACCTTCGAAACCGCCAGCGGCATGCTCAACGCCATCGGGCTTCCCGGTCCCGGCGCGCAGGGCTTTATCGATAAAACGATCCCATTCTATGAAAACTACGACGTTCCACTGATCGTTAACATCTGGGGTAAAACGGTTGAAGACTACGGCCGTGTGGCTGAAATTCTCGGTGCGCAGGAACGAGTCGGCGCGCTCGAGGTGAATGTCTCCTGCCCGAACGTCAAAGAGGGCGGGGCGCTTTACGGAACCAACGTCGATTTGTTCCGCACCGTGGTGGATGAAGTGCGCGCCAAAACGGACATCCCGATTATTGTCAAGCTCGCCCCCAACGTGGCGGACATTAAAGCATTCGCCAAAGCGGCCGAAGAGTGCGGCGCCGACGGATTGGCGATTATGAATTCCTATCCCGCCATGGCGATCGACATCGAAACGCGCAAGCCGCAGCTGGCCAATCGCACCGGTGGACTCTCCGGCCCGGCGATTAAGCCGATTGCGATCAAGCTGGTCTGGGAGGCCGCGCAGGCGGTCAAGATTCCGATCATCGGAATGGGTGGAATAACTGAGCCCGAAGATGCCGTGGAATTTATTATGGCCGGAGCCACCGCGGTGGCGGTCGGCACCGCGAACTTCACCGACCCGTCCAGCGCGCTGCGTGTGATCGACGGGTTGGAACGCTGGATGGCGGGCAAGAACATCGGCTCGGTTGCCGAGCTTCGCGGAACGGTTGAGGCGTGAAACGCCGCGGGTTGTTCATCGGGCTGAGTGTTGTACTGGCCGCTGTGACAATCAGCAGTCTTTTGTTTACGCCCGCATTGAGCCGACTGCAGGCGATCCCCGCACATGCTCAGCTGATCTACAGCAAGCAGTCGCCCGATAATCTACTCACCGTTTTTCCAAACCTCGGAAAAACCGGATCTGGATTTCCCAAACATTGGAAAAACTGTCTTCACACATTGGAAAACTATCCATTGACGGTGGCGGCCGTGCCGTTCGGCGGGCGTGAGCGGCGCGACACCTGGGTGGTGGTGAGCGAGCTGGGCGCTCCGGCGGCGGTGGCATTGCGCTGGCGGATGATGCTGCTTGCCCCGCAAGGGATCTCGCCAGCGCGGCCCTATGCGGCGTGGTTGGTCTGGAAGGTGGAACATCCGTCGCTCCCGTCCTGGATGAAGGTGCGCTTTGCGATTACGGAGGGGCTACTGATTTGTTCGATTTCAAGCGACAGCCACGACATTTACAGATTGCTGGATACCGCGGATGGACGCGCCGCCTCGCGGGCTCCGTAGCGGCGGAGATTATACCAAATTCAGATAGCTTTCGGTATTTGCAGGCGGGACGCCTGCGGTACGTATCGCAGGCGTCCCGCCTGCCTTGTCCCGAAACCAAACTGAAATTGGTATTATTCCTCAATCCCCGCGTCGGCGACTTTCATGGAGGGGTAGCCCACCAGCTGGGTCAGTCGTTTCATCAGTTCTTTCATGCGCTGTCCGCTTTCGCAGGCGAGCTCCAACACCTCTTTGCGGATATCCGGCGGCGTGCTGTCCTTCAGGGCGGCTTCAATGGATACGGTGATGACCGTCAGGGGTTGAGACAGCGTGAGCGCAAGATTGGCGAGTTCGCTCAGGAGTTCGGCCCGGCTCTTTTTACTCTTGCGGGCTTCGGGCGGTTTGCCGACATCTTCTTCATGCTGCTCAACCTGTTCTTCCAGTGATTCGACTTGTTTGGTCGCCTGTGCAGCGGTCTCTTCAACCGTTTCCCGCACCTCTTCAACCGTGCTTTTGATGATTTCGGGCGGGATGTCGTCGAGGTCCATAATGGTTTCGAGCTTATCGAGCACGATCGCCAGTGCGCCCATATCGAGGCCTTCTCCACTTCCGCCATTGCCGCCGCCGCCCGGGCCGCCGCCTTCTCCGTCACCCGAACCGCCGGAGCGGCGGTTCTGGATCATCAGACGGTTCCATTCCTCCTCCGGAATTTCCGATGAGCTGAGCATCTGCCGGGCTTTTTCTTCGCCGTATTCGCGGACGTAGCGGAGGATATCCATCTCCACTTTGGTGATTTTTTTCTGCTGCTCAACAAAGCGCGCGGCGAGGATTTCCACCTGCCGCTGTTCTTCGGCCTCGCGCAGGGCTTCGAGAATATGTGCGTCGATTTCCGGCTGTTCTTCTCCAACGGCATTGCGGATTTTGTCGACGACGGTTTTTTCGAGCAGAAGCATGGCTTTGTGAAGGTTCGCTTTGCCCGTTGGGGACTTATATTTTCTCTGCTCGTGCAGACCGTCGTAGGTTTTGCGCAGACACCCGATCACGATGTCGGCCAGCGATTCGCCCTGGTCTATCGACTGGGCGGATTGCCGGATGTCGGCGGATTCCATGATGAGCTGGCCGAGCTTCTCGGGGTCGGCAACCAGTTCCTGCAGGTCGTCGCCCGGCGTGTCCGTTGCGCCCGGCGCTCCTTTAAGGAAGGCGACAATCTGTTCAACCTTGATGGTCGGCTCCGGGTTTTTTTTTATTTCTTCTTCCGGCTCTTCGGGGGGCGCTTCTTTTTCTGCTTCTTCGGCTCCTTTTTTGGAGAAGACCCCGGCGCCGGCGTTGGCGCCGTCTTCCAGACCGTCTCCCGGGCCGTCGCCGTCGCCGACAAGGCGCTGCCCTTCGTGCTGCGCCACATATTGAACCTTATCGGCCTTGATATTTACCAGACCGGCGGCATCGAGCCGTTCTTTGATCGGCATGTGTGCTCCACCGCCAGACGAACACAGCGCGTCGAGCAGTTGGCCCAGTTCTTCTGTAGATACTCCTTTTCGAAAAACGAGATGGGGAACATCGAGGGCAATAAACCGCCGCTCCAGGGCCCGCAGGTGAACCGTATACTCGGTGAGCATTTTGTCGTTGATGGTCAGGGTTTTGTTGAACAGACCGAGCATCACCATTTCATCTTTTTCCAGCGCGTCGCACAGGCTGCGGCGCGCCTCTTCCAGAGGAGTGGCAATGGACGGGTGGTTCATCCCGTAGATGGAGGCGATACTGAGCATTTTTCCGAAACTGCTCAGTGCCTGCATCATTTCAGTGCTGCAACACTCATCGTTTTTTTCATCCATAATATGGTAGCCTCCGGAGATTGCAGTGTAAGAAATAACGATAGCGGTTTCGACAGCAAAAGAATAAATGTTGCCGGGCTGGCGGTCTTTCTGTGTGTAAAGGGTCTTTGTATTGAATCTTTGAGGTTGGCTCCGCCTGTGAGGCACGCCATGATATGCGGAATGGTTCACTCTGTCGTTTGGCAGAAAAAGGGAGAAACTTATGAAAAAACGGATCGTTTTTATACTGACATCTGTCCTGTTGATGCTGGCGGGCTGCAAAACGACTGAGCCGGAAAAAACAACGCCGGTCTCATGGGAAGAACAGCAGGCGTATCTGAGGAAAGTGCGTGACCCGCGTGTTTTCGGGCTGGGAATTTACCAGACCCCGTCCGGGGTGGAGATTCGCGGCGGCGGCCGGTTGCATCCTGCGCAGGCAGAGGCGTTGCCGATGTTGGTAGACGAACCGTTCCGGCCGGTGGTGAATCTGCATGGGAATTTCGGCGTGCAGTGGCCGGTGTTGCTGGATTGCGCGTCTTCCGCGAGCCTGATGGAATTCAATACGGCACGAAAAGCCGGCGCCTTGGCGGTCGGGGAGCAGCGGGTGCCGAAGCTGGCGACACGCCCGGGCGATGAGATTCCATCTTGCTTGTCGCTGATTCCGTCTCTTCGGCTGGGGCAGCTGTTTGTGGAGAGCCCGCTGGTCTATGTTCGACTGGCAAACGGGCCGCTCGGCCCGGCGGCCCGGGAAATTGAGGAGCCGGTTTTGAGGGGGGTTGTGGGATGGAATATTTTACAGAAGTTGGAGCAGATTCAGTTTGTATATTCTGTGGGGCATGTCGTGTTGAAGACAACGGAGGCGTATGAGCCCAACCCCGCGTTGGTTGTGGCTGAACTTCCGCTGGTGAAGTATGCCGGCGTCTGCGCAGTGCGCGGGACGGTGGACGGGCAAGACGGGGTCATTCTGATCGATCCGGCCGGAGACTTTGAGGTGGCTGCTTCTTCGGGGGGCGGGGTTTCTATGCTGCAGCTCGGAGAGAATTTTTCGTTTTCGAATCCGGCGGTTTCGGTGTTGCCGGGAGAGGTGCGCATTGGCGCGCGTCTGCTGCAGAATTACCGGGTCACCATCTGTCCGCAGGCTGACAAAATCTATTTCGAAACTAAACCGGTTTTCTCTGAGAATTGATTTTTCTATTCGGGGTCGGATATGCCGAGCAGTTTATCTATAGCCGCTTCCAGCTTGACCAGTGTGACCGGTTTTTCAAACACCTGGCAGGCTCCGAACCGTTTGGCCAGCGGCAGGAAGTTCATGGGCGAGGTCTGCATGCCGCCGGAGATGGCAATGATGGGCAGCGTCGGGTCGTAATCGCGAATGGCCTGCACCAGTTCGAGGCCGTCCATTTCCGGCATCATGATATCTGTAATGATCAGATCCGGCGCTTCTTTTTTCATTTTGGCTAAGCCTTCTTTGCCGTTCGAGGCCGTCTCCACCCGGTGGTTCAGGTGGATCAAAAACTGCTCAAAAACTTTTTTGATCGCTTCATCATCATCGATAACTAAAATGTGAGCCATGTGATACCTCCGTGGGAGCTAAGGTTAACCTTTTAATATTTGATTGACCAGATGTAACAGGTTGACAATGGAAAACGGTTTTTCAAGGAAAAAGAGATTATTCCGGCCTACCGTCGAACTTTTAATGCGATTGACCGGGTGGCCGCTGCAGAGCAAAACCTTGAGGTTCAGATTTTTTTGGAGCAGGGCGGCGGCCAGATCGGTCCCGGTTTTACCCGGCAGAATCACATCACTGAACAACAGGTCAAACCGTCCATTTTCTTTGTCAAAAAGGATCTCGGCCTCTTCAGCAGTTGACGTGACCGTAACGACATATCCCGCTTTTTGCAGGGTGTTTTTGGATAAAATCTGGGTGGCGGCATCATTTTCGACAACGAGGATTCGCTCGCCGTGGCCTGTTTCGTGGCGTGCGGGTTTTGTCGCTTCGCGTGGCGAACGGCACCGGTGCGTCGGCAGATACATTTTGAAGGTCGTTCCCCGGCCCGGTTCGCTATAGACATCAATCCAGCCTTTGTGATCCTGAATAATCCCGTAAATAGCGGCGAGTCCCAGTCCGGTTCCCTGTCCCGGGGGTTTGGTACTGAAAAACGGTTCAAAAATATGCTCGATGATGTCGGATTGGATTCCGGTGCCGGTGTCACTGATGATCAGGCAGGCAAACTCTCCTTCTTGAATAGAGGCCGTGGCATCTTCTGCCAGGAAACATATATTTTCTGTCTTGAGCGTCAGCACCCCCCCCTGCGGCATGGCGTCGCGGGCGTTGAGAACCAGGTTCAGAATGGTTCGCTCCATCTGTCGGGAGTCGGCTTCAACCAGATTTAGTTTCGGTTCAAGATCGGTTTTGATCTCAATGGCTTCACCGATAATGCTTTTGGCGAAACTGAGCGTGTTCCGAATGGCGTCGTTCAGGTTGACCGGTTTAAAGTCAACATTTTGTTTGCGGCTGAAGGCCAGAAGCTGCCGCGTCAGGTCTGCGGCATGCTGGGCGGCTTTCTGAATTTCGAGTACATTGTTTCGCGGTTGTTCTGCGCGCTCATCAAGAGTCATCAGAAGCAGTTCGCTGAAGCCGAGGATGGCCTGTAGAATGTTGTTGAAGTCGTGAGCGATGCCCCCCGCCAATTGACCGACGGCTTCCATTTTCTGAACCTGCTGCATCTGCTCTTCCCGCAGCAGCTCTTTGGTGATATCGCGCTTAACCGCAACAAAATTGGTGACGTCCCCATTTGGATCCTTAACCGGCGCAAAGGAGGCCTCCTCGGTGAAGAGGGAGCCGTCTTTGCGTTTATTGACAATCCGTCCCTCCCAGATTTGTCCGGCGAGCAGGCGTTTCCACATGGCGGCATAAAATGCCTCGTCGTGTGCTCGGCTTTTTAGGATGCGTGGATTCTGCCCGAGGGCCTCTTCGCGCGTGTAGCCGGTGATGGTGGTGAACGCCGGGTTCACATACTGAATGGTTCCCTTGATGTCGGTAATCATCACTGTTTCCGGAGATTGTTCGATAGCGGTGGACAGACGCCGCAGTTCCTCTTCGGTTTTTTTGCGCTCGGTGATGTCTCTGAACTCGACCGTCCGAACCCGTTTGCCTTTGTAGAGAACGTTCCTGGCTTCCACTCGCACGGGGTATGTCTCCCCGTTCTTACGCAGCCCGGTTGCCTCATACGGTTTTTCATCGCCAGCCTGAATCCTGTCCATGACCACGTCGCGCGAGTCTTCCGCGATCAGCTCCGTCACGCCGTTCATGCCGATCAATTCTTCTTCTGAATAGCCGGTGATGATCGATAAGCCGTGATTGCATTCCAGAATAATCCCGTTGTCGTGAATTGCGATCCCTCCAAAGGATGCGTCATGCAGGGATTTAAATCGTTCTTCGCTTTCCCGCAGGGATTGTTCGGTTTTCTTTTGGTCGGAAATAAAACGGGCCTGCTGCATGTTCTGATAGGCGGAGGTGGAGAGCTGATTGGCAAGGGTGGACAGCGCCTGTGCGATTTTTTCAAATTTTTCGCGCGGCATGGCGGGAACGTTGCGGAAGGCTTCAATAAAGACCGTTTCATCCATATCGATTTCTCTGGCGTAAGCCCGCATCTGGTCTTCGGTCTGGGTTTCGTCGCGCACCTGACCGATCAGCCAACTGGCAATGTGCTTGCCGCCGACCATAATGTTTGAGCCAGCATCCCAGAGCCCAGCGCTCATACAGGGTTGAATGAGAGGTCCGCCGGGGTGGCGTGCTCCGATGGCTTTGTCTGATTTCAGGCACTTGGCGCACCCTTTTTCCGTTGCCCGGATCAGTTTGCATAGATCGATAAAGTTGCTGGGTTCGGTGATGGGGGTTCCGTCGGGACGGAGGATGAGAGCCGCCGTTCCTGTCGCATCCGAGAACTCGTCCTGAATGCGCTGGATATCTTTCAGGTTGAACAGCTGTTCGAATGTAATGTCTTCGCCGCCTTCCAGCGGGCGGGTTAGAGCGAGGATCTGTTTTTCAATCGCTTCCTGCATCCGTTTGCGCTCGGTGATGTCGGCATAGGTGTTCAGCGTGCCGATGATCTTCCCGGTCGTATCTTTGAGAGGGAACTGACTGACGTTAATCCAACGGGTACTGCCGTCGGGCAGAACCTGACACTCATCATCGTAGAGTCTCGGCATACCGGATTCGATCACTTTGCGATCATTGGCTATAAACGCCTCCGCCTGCTCTGCCCAAGGCATGTCAAAGTCGGTTTTGCCGATCATCTGATCCGGATGGTCGAGGCCGGCATCCTGCGCAACAAGGATGTTGCAGCCTATGTAGCGGGAGTCGAGATCTTTCCACCACACGCGGTTAGGCAAGGTGTCGATGATGTTGTACAGCAGCTGACGAGACTCCTCCAGCGCCAGTTGAGCCAGTTTGCGGTCTGTGATGTCGGCATAGGCTCCCATCACGCCGAAGATCTTCCCGGCCGTATCTTTGAGAGGGACTATGCTGACTTCAATCCAACGGATGCTGCCGTCTTCCAGAACCTGACGCTCAGGCTCGTAGAGCCTCGGTTCACCGGATTCGATCACCTCGCGGTCGCTGGCTATAAACGTCTCCGCATGCTCTGCCCAGGGCATGTCAAAGTCGGTTTTGCCGATCAGCTGATCCGGATGGTCGAAGCCGGCATCCTGCGCAACAAGGATGTTGCAGCCCATGTAGCGGGAGTTAAGATCTTTCCACCACACGCGTTGAGGCATGGTGTCGATGATGTTGCTCAGCAGTTGACGAGCCTCCTCCACCGCCTGCTGAGCCTGGTTTCGTTCTGTAACGTCGATATAGGTGCTCAGCGTGCCGATGATTTCCCCGTTCGTATCTTTGAGAGGGAACTGGCTGACGTTAATCCAACGGGTCGTGCCGTCTGCTAGCACCTGAAGCCGATCATCGGTGAACCTTGGCATGCCGGATTCGATCACGCTGCGGTCGTTGGCTATAAACCTCTCCGCCTCATCTGCCCAGATCATGTCAAAGTCGGTTTTGCCGATCAGCTGATCCGGATGGTCGAGGCCGGCATCCTGCGCAACATGGATGTTGCAGCCCAAATAGCGGGAGTCGAGATCTTTCCACCACACGCGATCAGGAATGGTGTCGATGATGTTGTGCAGCAGCTGACGGGATTCCTCCAGCTCCTGCTGAGCCTGTTTGCGTTCGGTGATGTCCTGTATGGCCCCATGCATTCGGATGGGGGTTCCTTCTTTATCAAATTCGAGTTCGCCTGTGCCGTGAACCCAGCGTTCCGCGCCGTCGTCAATCCGGATGATTTTATATTCCTTGTCAAAAGAGGTTTTCTCTTTTATGACCGATTCGTGGCACGCAGTCACTTCATCGAGGAAGTCCGGATGAATAAAGCCCGCCCAACTCTCTATGGTGTGCGGATAGGTTTCGTCGATCCCGAATATTTTGTAAAATTCCGGTGAGCACGCCCATTGGCTCTTCTCGATTTCGTCCACGTTCAGAGTGGTTGAATAAGAGCAGATATGCGCCACAGATTGCGAGTTGCGCATCATTTCTTCGCTGGCGCGCAGCTCGGCGGTGCGTTTTTCAATCTGGTGTTTGAGCAGGCGGTTGATTCCGAACAGCAGGATCGTCGCGCTGCCGATTCCATAGGCGATAGTCCAGAACCAGACGGGAAGGGGGCGTGGCGTATCGTCGAAAGCGCCCAGCCATTTATTATAAATTGTTTTGTATTCTCCGGTTTCCTGCAGTTGCCGCAGACCGTTGTCGAGGAGGTGCAGCAGTTCGCTATCTCCTTTTTGAACAGCAAAACAGTATTCCGCCTTCATCAGGCGGGGCTCGGCTTCGCGTATATTGTCCCAGCCGTTTTTATGAATCCAGTAAAGCCCCGGGATATGATAGCCCAGGACAAAATCCACTTTTCTATCCGCCAGCAGAGCCAGCGACTCTTCCTCGCTTTCCGCGACGGTCAGCGTGTCTCCCCAACCCTGCGCCAGTGCATATTCATTCAGCATATCGCCCTTTTGAACTGCGATGCGGTGACCTTTCAGGTCGGCGGCGGCATAGGACGGGGCTCCGGTTCGGGTGAAGACCGACGCATACATCACCGAATGCGGCAGAGAGAAGTCCAGGACCTGATCCCGTTCCGGCGTATAGAGCATACTGGTGATATCCAGTTCGCCGTCCATCATTTTGCGTTGGACTTCACTCCAGGGGTCAGGCCGGAAGGCAATCTCGATGCCGGTTTTTTCAGCAATCGCCTGAAGTAATTCGACATGGAAGCCGGCGGGCTGCCCCTGTTCATCGAGAAACATATAGGGCGGATAGGTCGGGTCATCGCCGTAAAGCAGAACCCGTGAGCGCGCGGCGATGGCTTCACCCGCGCCAAGCCATTTGTTCATGAGGCGGCGATGCGTTCCGCTGGCCACAACAATCGCCAGCCCCTCGTTGAGTTCGGCGAGCAGTTCCGCATTGCCTTCGGTAACGGCGAAACAGAAATCCTGCTTAAATTCCTCGTTCGGTTTCCCGACCACCTTGATATTGCGGATATCGAGTTGTTTAAGCAGAGAAACGCCCATCAGTTTTTGCGCAATCACAGCGTCAGCTTCACCGGACGAGAGCAGGTTGAAGGCCTCTTCAAAGGTGGTTGTGCTGATGATCTGATCGGAAAGTTTTGCGCGCAGCACATACTCCTCCGCGTTGTCGCCCGTCATCACCGCGATCTTTTTTCCGGGCAGATCGGACAGGCTCTGAATCGCAGTTTCGTCGTTCCGGACAAACAGCGCACCGTGCAGGGTCAGATAAGGAAACGTGAAATCGAACAGCACTTCCCGTTCGGGTGTGCGGCCCACCAGCGGCAGAACATCCAGCTCGTCCGCGGCCAGCTCATTTTTGATCTGATTCCACGGGGCGGTTTGAAAAGAGGCCTTCCGGTTTACTTCAGACAGCGCCGCCCGCAGCAGTTCAACCGCAAATCCGTCTGCACTGCCATCCGGGTTGACTATAGAAAACGGCGGGTAGTTCGGCTCGGCGGCTGAGCGCAGCGTCTGGCTGAAGCTCAGGCCCGAACCGAAAACCAAAAAAAACAGCAACAGGATGCGAATGGATTTTTTCATTCTGCAAAATTCTCCGATTCCACCAGAAAGATTGGTTTGCTACGTGCGAGTTAGCAATGATAGCGGGCAACCGAAATAAATCCAACCTTATAGGTGGTTTTGTGCGGGCCGCGCTTTTTTCCAAGCCTTGGAAAATTCGCCGGCGCAATGTCCACCGGCTGGAAAAGCGCTCCGCCGCGTTGCTCCTGTACTTGTCAGGTGTTGAGCTCCCTGCCGCATATCTGTGCGGCTTCTCTCTCGGGGGCCGGGTGAAAAAAGCGCGGGCCGCCAAGCTATAGCCTTCCATTGGGCGGGGAAATCGGGTAAAAACCTGTCCTTATGGGAAAAGCAAATGTCAATATGATCTGTGATGTGGCGGAACTGACCTCTCTGTTTGAGAAGAGCAACAGCCTGGATGATTTTCTGCAGGCGGCCGTCAGCACGGTGGCCTACCACATGCAGGCGGCGGTCTGTTCGATCTATATTTATGATGACGCCAGCCGGATGCTGACGCTGCGCGCCACGCAGGGGCTTAGCGCCGATGCGGTGGGTAAGGTTCAGCTGCGCCTCGGGCAGGGGATTGCCGGGCTGGCGCTGAAGGAGCTGCGGTCGATCTGTACGGGGTGCGCCTCGAAAAGTCCGAGTTTTGAGCCGGTGGATGGGATTGGCGAGGAGAAGTATCAGGCGTTTCTGGCGGTGCCGATCCGCCGGCAGCTCAAGCGCGTCGGGGTGCTGACGGTGCAGGACACCGAGGCGGATTATTTTGATGGCGCAGACGAGCAGGCGCTGCGCGCGATTGCCGGCCAGCTGGCCACGGTGATTGAAAACGCGGATCTGCTGATGGCGCTGCACCGGCAGGAGGATGTGCGACCGGTGCAGGTGACTCCGGTGAGCAAGATGATTAAGGGCCGGTCGGGCAGCAGCGGTGTGGCGCGCGGGATCGGCAGTATGGTGGTCTCGGGTCGCGCCGGCCGTTTCCGCAAGCATGAATCGACACCGGATGAGTTAACGCTGGACGATTTTGAGCGCGCGCTGAAAGCCAGTGAGCAGCAGCTGGCGGACCTGCAGCGCGAGGCCGCCGTGACTTTGTCGGACGTGGCGCAGCTGATTTTCAGTGCCCATTTACTGATTCTGGCCGATGACGAGTTTTCCGGCGCGATCCGTCGGCAGATTCAGGAGGGAATCCATCCTGCCGATGCGCTGGTGGATGTGGTGAACCGCTATATTGATATTTTTTCGGCCAGCCCGAACCCGCGCCTGCAGGAGAAGGTGCACGACCTCAAAGACCTCGGCCATCGTCTGATGGAAAACCTGATTGGCGGAGAGCGTGCGCCCGGAGACTATACCGGGCAGATTATTCTGGCCGATTCGCTGCTGCCGTCCGACGTGCTCAAGCTGGCCACGGAAAAGGCGGAGGGCTTTGTGGTGCAGGGCGGTATGACCTCACACATCGCCATTATCTGCCGCTCACTGCAGAAACCGATGGTGATGGTGGATGCGCAGCAGTTCGATCTGTTCACGGAATCCTGTGAATTGCTGATCGATGGTTCCGCGGGGACGGTTTATATCCAGCCGTCGGAGGAGGTGTTGAAGGAGTACGTCAAACATCAGCGCCGGGCCGACGCGCTGGAGGCGGCTCCGCCGATGAATCCGGAGAGCCATACGGCCGACGGCACCCGCATTCAGTTGTTCGCCAATATCAACCTGCTCAGTGATCTGAAGCTGGCGGATAAGTTCAACGCAGAGGGGGTCGGCCTCTATCGCAGTGAATTTCCGTTTATTATCCGTAACGATTTCCCTTCGGAAGAGGAGCAGTATCGGGTGTACAGCCGCATTGTGGAGGCGATGGGCGAGCGCGAGGTGACCTTCCGCGCGTTGGATATCGGCGGCGATAAGCTGCTTTCCTATCAGGATGAGGTGGAGGAGGCCAATCCGTTCCTCGGTCTGCGCGGAATCCGGTTTCTGCTCAAAAACAAAGAGGTGTTTGCTGAACAACTGCGCGCCATGCTGCGCGCCGGTGTCGGCGGGCACTCCCGGATCATGTTCCCGCTGATTTCCTCGGTGGACGAGTTTGTGGAGGCGCGGGAGTTGGTGAAGCAGTGTATGGGCGAGCTGGACCAGCGCGGAGTGGAATACAACCGTGACACCCAGCTCGGCGTGATGATCGAGCTACCGTCGGCGGTGGTGCTGGTCGAAGACTTGGCCCATGAAGTCGACTTTATGTCGATCGGAACCAATGATCTGATTCAGTATATGCTGGCGGTTGACCGGACCAATGAGATGGTTTCCAGCCTTTACCTCTCCCATCATCCGGCCATTTTGCGGGCGATTGACCGCGTGGTATCGGTGGCGCGCAACCACCGCAAAGATGTGTCGATCTGCGGCGATATTGCGCGCGACCCCAAAATGATTCCTTTTTTGCTGGGAGTCGGAATTCGAAAGATCAGTATTTCTCCCCGGCAGATGGTTGAGATTCAGCAGGCCATAGAAGCGGTCAGCATGCAAAAAGCGGTTTATGCCGCCCGTCAGATGCTGGAGTTGAGTCGGATTTCTGAAGTGGAATCATTTTTAAATAATACATAAATGTACATAAAAACAGCCTAGATACATTTGTGTAACACAAAGGGTCTGGCGCGTTTATTCTGCAAACTCATTATTATAAACGTTTTACGTTTTCAGCTTTTCTGAATAATTTCTTTGGCCTATTTCGTGCTTAAAGGGAGACCATATCGCCGGTGACAGAGGCGGGTTTGGATGTTCAACCTAAAGGAGAAGTTATGAAAGTATGGAAAAAAGCACTGCTGATGGCGGCCGTTCTGGCGCTCGGAGCAGGAGCCTTTGCGGAAGAGGCGGAGCCGGCTGTAACGGCTGCCGATGCCATGTTTACGGCCAATAATATCTGGATGATGGTTTCCATCTTCCTGGTGTTTATCATGCATCTGGGTTTTGCCACGGTGGAAACCGGTCTGACGCGCGCTAAAAATACCGTTAATATTCTGTTTAAAAACACCGCGATTGTTGCGATCGGTCTGCTGACTTACGCGCTGATCGGGTTCAACCTGATGTACCCGGGTGATTTCAACATCATCTCAGGTATTTTCGGTTTTGCCGGATTCGGCGTGGTGGCTCCCGAAGGCGCGGCCGGTTTGATTGATTATGCCGGCGGAGCCTACTCCTACTGGACCGACTTCCTGTTTCAGGGCATGTTTGCGGCCACAGCGGCCACCATCGTTTCCGGTGCGGTAGCTGAGCGCATCAAACTGCCTTCGTTCCTGATCTTCTCCGCAATCTATGTTGCGATCGTCTACCCGTTCGTCGGTTCCTGGGTCTGGGGCGGCGGCTGGCTTGCAGAAATGAACTTCCACGACTTCGCCGGTTCTACGCTGGTTCACTCGGTCGGCGGATGGGGTGCACTGGCCTCAGTCATACTGCTCGGCCCGCGCCTCGGTAAATATGTTAACGGCCGGACTAAAGCGATCATGGGCCACAACATGCCGCTGGTCACCATCGGGGTATTCCTGCTGTGGCTCGGCTGGTTCGGTTTCAACGGAGGTTCTGTGCTTTCCGGCGATCCGGGCGGCGTATCCTACGTGCTCGTCACCACCTCCATGGCTGCGGCGGCTGGTATTATCGGCTCAATGATGGCCACGTGGACGATCCAGAAAAAACCGGACCTCACCATGGTGCTCAACGGCTGTTTGGCCGGCCTGGTCGGAATCACCGCCGGCGCGGACGTGGTTTCGGTTTCTGCTTCGATTTTAATCGGCCTGATCTGCGGCACGGTTGCTGTGGTTTCCGTTATGATGTTTGACAAGCTCAAGATTGACGACCCGGTCGGTGCGACCACCGTCCATCTGGTCTGCGGGATTCTCGGAACGCTGTTTGTCGGCGTGTTCAGCCCGGACTACACGCTTGGTGTGCAGGCGCTCGGGGTCTTGGCGTATGGTGCATTCTGCTTCCCGGCCGCCTTCCTGATCATGTTCATTCTCAAGAGCACTATCGGTATTCGCGTCAGCGAAGAGGAAGAGCTCAAGGGGCTCGACATCGGCGAGCACGGTATGGAGGCCTATAGTGGATTCCAGTTCTTCACCAACAGCTAATTCAAAGGAGAAAATAGTATGAAACTGATTATTGCATATATTCAGCCTGACAGGCTCACCGCGGTGAAGCAGGCGCTGTACGAAAAAGAAATTTTCAAGATGTCGGTCACCAACGCACTGGGTTGCGGGCAGCAGAAGGGCTACCACGAAACCTATCGCGGCGCCGACATCGAAGTGAATCTGCTTAAAAAGGTTCGTCTCGAGATTGCCGTGAACTCCGAGTTTGTCGAGCCGACGATTGAGGCCATTATTTCCGGGGCCCGCTCCGGAAATATTGGGGATGGAAAAATCTTTATCCAGAACCTTGAAGAGTGTATACGAATCCGTACGGGGGAAAAAGGAAACGACGCGATTGGTTAATCGAAGTTGATTTCGCGAAGAGTGTGTCCGGCCGGCCTGATCGGGGGAGGAGGGTCGGCGGATGCATTCAAATAGACCAGGAAAAACAACGAAAGAGAGAGATAATGAAGAAAACATTGATCCTTATGACAATCGCCGCTTTTGCGGCAGTGGCTGCTCAGGCTGCCGAAGTCAGCACGTATGTTGATTTCGCCAGTGCTTACGTATTCCGTGGTGTCACCCTGAACAACGGATTCGTCATGCAGCCCGGCGCTGAAATCTCCGGATTCCCGATCGACGAGGAATACGGCGCGTTCGCCATCGGTATCTGGGCCAACTACGACATCGATCCGATCGACAGCAATGGATCCGATGTGTCTGAAATCGACTACTACCTCTCCTACACCCTGCCGATTGACGCGCTGGATGTCAGCGTGGCGTACACCGAGTACACCTACCCGGAAAGCGGCAACAACGCAGATAAAGAAATCGCCCTGAGTCTTGGCTCTGAGATCGGAACTAACGGTCTATACAGCTCCATCACCTTCAACTACGGTGTTGGCGGCGCGGTTGAGAACAACCTCTACATCGAAGCTGCACTCGACTATGAAATGGAACTCAGCGATGCGCTGACCGCTTCTGCGGGCGCAACCGTTGCTTACCTTGTCAACGATACAGGATCCGATGGGTTCCATAACGCGACCGCATCGCTTGGGCTGGGTTATGCCCTGAACGAGAACTGGTCGCTCGGAGCCGGACTCACCTACATTGCACAGCTCGACAGCGATGTGTTAACTGATCCTACGCCGACTGCCGCCGGCTACGATGTAGACCTCGTTGCCAGCGTCGGGATCTCCTGCAACTTCTAGTTAGAAGCTCACGGAAGACCGGAAGCGCCCCGCATTCGCGGGGCGCTTTTTTTTATGCGGTCGACGGGGTAGCGCCTTGGGCTTTTCTTTGGATGAATGCGCGGCGTGGGCTTCACACCCCGTTGTGAGGCGCCGTCCGGGGCGGTTCCGAATGCCACGGCTTTGGTGAGAACCCCGGATTCACCTGACGAAATCTACAAGCCCCACAAACGTGCCGTCAAAAATGTATTTAAAATGCGTATAGTTACATATTTGTGCTTAAAATAATCCCGCTATCAAAAAAGTAAACAGTCAAAATATGCTTAATATTCTCATTATCAACGTCTTATGAATTAAGCATATTTTTAGGCATATATTTTGCTAATTAAACGGCAAGTGATTTTGCAGAGGGTCTGCAAGGTAATTGGTAGAAACCTTCGAACGAAAGAAAGAGAGGAAAGGAAAGTACCATGAAGAAGATGATACGTATAATGGGTGTATTGGCGGTGCTGGCTTGTCTGGCCATTCCGGTGCATGCCGACGAAGTAGTGACAGCAGAGACCGTGGCCGCGGAGAGCGGTTACGCGATTGACAATATGTTTCTGCTGTTGGGCGCGATTCTGGTGATTTTTATGCAGCCGGGATTTGCGATGGTGGAATCGGGATTCAACTCCGCGAAAAACGCGGTGAACATCCTGTTTAAAAATGTAATGGACCTGTGTATCGGCGTGTTGCTGTACTTCCTTTTTGGATACGGCATCATGTACGGTGATGCGATCCTCGGCGGCTTTATGGGCTGGGGCGGCATGGGAATCGGCGGAATCGGCGGCGACGTGGCAGCCGGTTCGCTGACTCCGCAGTGTGACTTCCTGTTCCAGGTTGCCTTCGCTGCAACGGCCGCAACGATTGTATCGGGTGCGGTGGCAGGGCGCCTTAAATTTTCTGCTTATCTGATCTACAGTGCCATTTTGACCGGCCTGGTGTATCCGATCAGCGGTTTCTGGAAATGGGGCGGCGGCTTCCTCGATGCCATGGGTTTCTATGACTTCGCCGGTTCGCTCGTTGTGCACGCAGTCGGTGGTTTCGCCGGTCTGGCCGGTGCCATTGTACTCGGCCCGCGTATCGGACGCTTTACTGCCGATGGTAAATCCAAAGCGATGCCGGGGCACAACCTGCCGCTCGCCGCGCTGGGTGTATTCATCCTGTGGGTAGGCTGGTACGGATTCAACCCCGGTTCGCAGCTCGCCATTGTCGGTGCGGATAACACCAACGCCGTCATGTTGATCGCGGTCAACACCACGCTGGCCGCTGCCGCCGGTGGATTCCTTGCCATGATCACCACCTGGATTCTACATAAGAAACCGGACCTCACGATGGCCCTCAACGGTATCTTGGCCGGTCTGGTCGGTATTACCGCCAACTGTGACTCTGTCACCAACGTCGAAGCGATCGTTATTGGTGTGATTGCCGGTATCCTGGTTGTTCTCGCCATTAAAATGCTCGACCTGCTCAAAATCGACGACCCGGTTGGAGCCTTCCCGGTTCACGGTGTTTGCGGAGTCTGGGGTGGTCTGGCCACCTGGATCTTCGGTGGACATCCGATGGTTGCACAGATTGTCGGCTCGGTTGTTATTCCGATCTGGGCGTTTGTCACTATGTTTATCCTGTTCAGCATCCTGAAGAAGCTGGGCGCTCTGCGTGTTTCTCCGGAAGAGGAACTCCGCGGTCTGGATATTGGCGAACACGGCGAAGAGGCCTACAACGGCTTCCAGCTCTGGACAACCCAGTAAGTTAACCCTTTAGCGAATATAAGGAGAATAAAATGAAACTGATCATTGCTTACATACAGCCCGACAAGCTCACCGCGGTGAAGCAGGCGCTGTACGAAAAAGAAGTATTCAAAATGTCGGTCACCAACGCACTGGGTTGCGGGCAGCAGAAAGGCTACCACGAAACCTACCGCGGAGCGGATATCGAAGTGAATCTGCTCAAGAAGGTCCGTCTGGAGATTGCGGTGAATACTGATTTCGTCGATTCGACCATCGACGCGATCATCAGCGGCGCACGCTCCGGGAACATCGGAGACGGTAAAATTTTCGTACAGGATCTTGTGGAGTGTATCCGCATCCGTACGGGAGAAAAAGGAGCCGACGCAATCGGCTGAACATCCGAAACCAGAGTGCGCCCGGTCGGTCTGATCGGGGGAGAAAGGGCCGGCGGGCGTGCTCACCTACATCTCAACAACAACAAAAACAAAAAGGAAAATAGAATGAAAAAAGGAATCGTAATTATGACCCTTGCCGCTTGCGCGGCTGTTGCCGCCCAGGCCGCCGACGTGAGCACGTATGTGGACTTCGCCAGCGCCTATGTCTTCCGTGGTGTCACCCTGAACGACGGATTTGTGATGCAGCCCGGTGCGGAGATTTCCGGATTCCCGATTGACGAAGCGTACGGTTCGCTCGCTATCGGTATCTGGGCCAACTACGACATCGATGCCATCGACAGCGAGGGGTCCGATTTCTCTGAAATCGACTACTACATCTCCTACACCCTGCCGGTCGAAGCGCTGGATGTCAGCGTGGCGTATACCGAGTACACCTATCCGGAAAGCGGAGACAATGCAGATAAGGAACTCAACCTGACCCTCGGATCCGCTATTGGAACCAACGGTCTCTATGCCTCTGTTGGCTTCAACTACGGTGTCGGCGGAGCAATCGAAAAAGACCTCTACCTCCAGGGTGCGCTTGACTACGAAATGGAACTCAGCGACGCACTGTCCGCATCGGCCGGTGTGACCGTTGGTTACCTGATCAGCGATACCGGAGCGGATGGCTTCAACGACGCGACCGCATCCATCGGTCTGGGTTATGCCCTGAACGACAACTGGTCGATCGGTGCGGGTCTCACCTACATTGCACAGCTCGACGACGAAGTCCTCAGCGATGACGACTACGATGTCAGCCTCGTTGCCAGTGTGGGCATCTCCTACGACTTCTAATTGAAGTTCAAAGAAGATCGGAAGCGCCCCGCACTCGCGGGGCGCTTTTTTTACGTGATGATGAATGGTGTCTGTGATGTAACAAAGTTGCTTTCCAAGGTTTGCAAAACCGTCTATAATTCAGGCTTTCCCACATTAGGAGAAGCCCATGGACGAACTGCTTAAACTACTGAAGAACAACGCCAAAGAGAGCCCGGAAGATCTGGCCAAACTGCTCGGTCAATCCGTCGAGGATATTATCGCTCAGATTGAGACCTATGAGGCCGAGGGCATCATTCAGGGCTATCAGGCCGTTATTAACGAAGATAAAATCGACGGTGCCCCTGTTACGGCAGCCATCGAAGTGCGCCTGACCGCCGAACGCGAAGGCGGTTTCAACCGGATTGCCGAACGCATCAGCCGCTTCCCCGAAGTGCGCTCCGCATTCCTCATGTCCGGCGGCTACGACCTGCTCCTGTTCGTTAGCGGAAAAACGCTCAACGAAGTCGCCAGCTTCGTCAGCGAAAAGCTGTCCACCCTCAGCGGCGTGGTCGGCACCGCCACCCATTTCATGCTTAAAACCTACAAGAAAAACGACGTGCTCATGCACACACCCGATGAAAACGAACGTCCCCAAATCTCTCCATAGTCGAATCGCCGCTCACGTGCGCGATATTCCGCGTTCGGGCATCCGCGACTTTTTCGATATTGTAAGCTCCCGCGACGACGTGATCAGCCTCGGCGTCGGCGAGCCGGACTTTGTCACGCCCTGGCACATCCGCGAGGCCGCTATTAGCGCTCTCGAACAGGGGGTCACCAGCTACACCTCCAACCTCGGCCTGCTCAGTCTGCGCAAAGAGCTTTCCGGCTATGTCAAAGGCATCACCGGCACCGAATATAATCCGGACAATGAAATTCTGATCACCGTGGGAGTTAGCGAAGCGATGGATCTCGCGTTGCGCGCGCTCATTGAGCCCGGCGACGAGGTGCTCTATCACGAGCCCTGCTACGTTTCGTACAACCCCGTCATCACCTTTGCTCACGGCGTTCCCGTTAAAGTTGAAACCACCGCTGAAAACGGCTTCAAGCTCACCCGCGAACAGCTCGAAGCTAAGGTGACGGACAAAACCAAAGTGCTGATTCTCAACTTTCCGACCAACCCGACCGGCGCCACCCTGTCGCGTAAGGAAACCGAAGAGGTCGCCGCCTTTGCCATCGAACACGATTTGATCGTTCTTTCCGACGAAATCTACGGCGAGCTCTCCTACGACCAGACGCACGTCAGTTTTGTTTCGGTTCCCGGTATGAAAGAGCGCACCGTTTACCTGCACGGCTTTTCCAAAGCCTGGGCCATGACCGGCTTCCGCCTCGGCTTCGCCTGCGCCCCGCCGGAGCTCACGGATGCCATGATGAAAATTCATCAGTACACCATGCTGTGCGCTCCGATCCTCAGCCAGCGCGCCGCGCTCGAGGCCTTGAAGAATCCGGCCGAAGACATTGCTGAAATGCGCGAAAGCTATGCGGTGCGCCGTAATTTCATGCACAGCGCCTTTGCCAATATGGGCATCGATTGCTTCCTGCCCGGCGGCGCGTTCTACATGTTTCCAACCATTGGAAAATTCGGCATGAGCTCTTATGACTTCGCCATGAAACTGCTCGAAGCTGAAAACGTTGCGGTTGTGCCCGGCACTGCGTTCGGCCCCTGCGGGGAGGGCAGCATCCGCTGTTGCTACGCCACCGCGCTGGACGACCTGAAAACCGCTATGCCCCGCATTGCCCGTTTTGTCAGTCAGCTCGGCTGATCGTACGTTTCCAACCATTTCGTCGCGCCGTAATGGAACGAAGGCGGATGGAACGTTTGGCCGTGATGTTTCCAAGCATTGGACACGCGCGAGCGAAGCGACGCATAATTTGCACAGCAAATAATGACCGAAGGGAATGGTTTAGTGAGGCTGGCGCGGAGCGACGGTAGCGCAGCGGCAAAAAAGGGGGGGCGTGAGAGATGAATTGGGGCGCAATTCGGTTCTGGGTGGCGATCATTCTGCTGCTGGATGCTGCGTTCGGGTTGTGGAATCACGACCGGTTTGTCGAAATGGCTCCGAAAATCAATATTCCGCGGATCGCATTTGTCGAAGCCGGAGTGGCGATTTTGCTCCTGATTGTTCATGTCCTGTTTTAATTGACAAGCAGGGGGGCTGTTCTTATGGTTCATCGCTTCTTCCGGAAGGGAGAGGTGTTTTTTTGGTACTGAAAAGGGCTGCCCGATAGTGTAATGGTAGCACACAAGATTTTGATTCTTGGTGTCCAGGTTCGAGCCCTGGTCGGGCAAAATCCACTTTTGGATAAGAAGAACCCTTATAGTAAGGATATAGAAATTGTGAAAATTTTAGCAGGGACAGCACATCAGGACCTGGCGAAACGGATTGCCCAAGCGGCCGGTACGGAGCTTTGCGCAGCCGAGATCAGCCGGTTTCCGGACGGCGAGGTTTTCGTGAAAATCACGGAAAACATTCGCGGTCTCGATGTGTATATCATTCAGCCGACGTCGTTTCCGCCGAATGAAAACCTGATGGAGCTGCTGATTATGATTGATGCGGCCAAGCGCGCATCAGCCAAAAGCATTACCGCAGTTCTTCCTTATTACGGCTATGCGCGCCAGGATCGTAAGGATCAACCGCGCGTTCCGATTACCGCGAAACTGGTGGCCAATCTGCTGGTTGCCGCCGGAACGAACCGTGTGCTGACAATGGATCTGCACGCGCAGCAGATTCAGGGCTTTTTTGACATCCCGGTGGATCATCTCTATGCGGCACCGGTGATTGTGAAGTACTTACGCGAAAAAACGCCCGAAAATCTTGTGGTTGTTTCGCCGGATACCGGCGGAATGAAGCAGGCTGCGGCGTATGCCGATATGCTCGGCGCGGGTCTTGCGGTGGTTGGCAAGGAGCGCAAGAGCGCGGAAAATGTGGAGGCCACCCATCTGGTGGGGAATGTGAAGGGCTGCAATGCGGTGCTGGTGGATGACATGACGTCGACCGCGGGCACGCTGGTGGCGGCGGCTAATCTGCTGGCAGAGGCCGGTGCGGCGTCGATCCGCGCGGCGGTGAGTCATTCCTTGCTGAACCTCAAGGGGGTCGAGCGCCTTGAAAATTCACCGATTGAGGAACTGGTGATTACCGACAGTGTGCCGCAACGCTGTGATGTCGGTGATAAGGTGACGGTGCTTTCGGTGGCGGAGCTGCTGGCCGAGGCGCTTCAGCGTATTCACAACAACAGCTCGGTGACATCACTTTTTAAAATTACGTAGAGGAGAAATGATTATGGACGCGAAATTAATTGTAACAAGCAGGGATAAAAAAGGTTCAGCCAATGTGCGCCGCATGCGCCGCGCCGGCCTGATTCCCGGTGTGATTTACGGCGAAGGCGGCGAAGCCCGCGAAGTGAGCCTTCCGCAACATGAGTTCAAGCTGATGCTTCATCACCATGCCGGTGAACAGATGATGGTCGCTATTGAGATTGACGGGAAAAATGAGTCGGTTCTGTTGAAAGATGTTCAGCATGCTGCGCTTTCTAGCGATATCCTGCATGTGGACTTCCAGAAGGTGTCGTTGACAAAGAAACTCAAGGTTCAAATCGCGATCGAGCTGACCGGGGAAGCCGAAGGCGTTAAAAAAGACGGCGGCGTTCTCGACCACACGCTTTACTCGGTTGAGGTGGAGTGTCTGCCGGATGACATCCTCGAGAAAATCGAAGTGGATGTAAGCTCGCTCAAGATGGGTGATGTGCTGACGGTTAAAGATATCGAGCTCGACACGTCGAAATATGAAATTTTGCTGGACGGCGATACCGCCGTCGCGTCTGTCCTTGCTCCGCGTGTGGCGGTTGAGGGCGAAGAGGGTGAAGAGGGTGCCGAAGGCGCCTCAGCTGAGCCCGAAGTGATTACCGAGAAGAAGGAAGAGGGAGCAGAGTAGTTCTGTTCCCCCGGAGGTCGTCTGAGTGAAGTGTATTGTCGGGCTTGGAAATCCGGGGCGGGAGTATGAAACCACCCGCCACAACATCGGGTTTCTGGTGCTGGATGAGCTTGCCGCCCGGAACGGCCTTTCGTTTCGCAGAAGCTGGCGGGTTCCCGCCCGCATCGCGAAAGGAACGATCGGCGATGAGCCGGTTTGGCTGGTGAAGCCGCAAACGTATATGAACCGGAGTGGAGCGGCCGTCGGGCCGATTCTCCGTAAAGGAAAAGGTGCGGTAGAGGATTTGCTGGTGGTGTTTGATGATACGGCTCTGGAATGGGGCCGGCTGCGTGTTCGCGCGCAGGGATCGGCCGGCGGGCACAACGGAGTGCAGTCGGTATTGAATACGCTGGGGGACGGTGCTTTCGGCAGGATTCGGGTTGGAATCGGATTGAAACCTGATAAGGTGTCGCTCTCAGATTACGTATTGGGGCCGTTTTCGGCGGCTGAGCGAGAGACATTGGATGATGTGATTGGACGCGCGGCCGATGCTGCGGAGATGGCCTGCGGCGAGGGAGTCGCGCGGGCGATGAACATTTTTAATTGAGGATACAGGAGCAAGGAGAAAGACATTGAAAGCATTGTACGAAGGACTTTTTATTTTCCCGGAAACGCTGGACGAAGAACAGCTGGACCAGGCAATTGACGCAGTGAAAGTTGAGCTCGAAAAGCTCGGTGGTTCACTGGAGAGCACAACCCGCCTCGGCAAGCGTTCATTCGCCCGCCCGATGAAGAAGAAAAAAGCGGGGATCTACGCGATCATCATGTTCCATCTCGACGGCGGTCAGATTCCGGCGTTCAAGCATCGCCTGAAGCTCTCCACAAATGTATTTCGTTCGCAGTTTGTGAAAAAGGACGAGTCGGACGTAACGCAGGAGGCGTAAAATGTCGACATTGAATCGAGTGTTCCTGATGGGCAACCTGACCCGTGATCCCGAAGTGCGTTATACGCCTTCCGGAACAGCGGTGGGAGACCTTGGGCTGGCCGTGAACGAAACCTACAAAAACAAAGCCGGCGAAAACGTCGAAAGCACCGTTTTTGTGGATGTGGAAGTCTGGGCCCGGCAGGCCGAAACCTGCGCCGAATACCTCTACAAGGGGTCGCCGGTGTTTGTGGAAGGCCGCTTGAAACTCGACCAGTGGGAAAATCAACAGGGCGAAAAGCGCAGTAAGTTGCGTGTGCGTGCGGATCGGGTACAGTTTCTCGGTTCGCCGAAGCGGGCGGATGGAACCGATATGCCGCACCAGGCTACTCCGGCTTCAGAGGCCCCGTCGTCACCGGTTGGTGATGACGACAACATCCCGTTTTGATTAAGGAAAGGATATAAAAATGGCTTATATGGGGAACAATGAAGAAAAGATCAGCGGCCGCCTTCTCGAAGGTGTGACCGAAATCGATTACAAGGATGCTGAACTGCTCCGCAAGTTTATGACCGAGCGCGGGAAGATTCTTTCGCGTCGCTACACCGGCGTGACTTCCAAGCAACAGCGTCAGGTCAAAAGGGCTATCCGCCAGGCACGCGTGATGGGTCTTTTGCGCTAAACGAATTCAGAGGAGACAAGACAATGGCTGTAGAAGTTTTATTGATGGATGCCGTAGCCGGTCTGGGGATCGAAGGCGATGTGGTGAAAGTGGCCGAAGGCTACGCCCGCAACTACCTTTTTCCGCGCGGAATTGCATCGGAAGTAACCGAAGGCAAAAAACGCCAGGTCGAGAAGAAGCGGATTGAGCGCCTTGAGCTCATGAAGAAAGAACAGGGCGCGGCAGAAGAGCTGGCGAAGAAATTTGAGAATCTGTCCTGCACCATCGCGGTGAAAACCTCCGAAGGCGGCAAGCTGTTCGGTTCCGTGACGGCTGCCCAGATTCTTGAGAAACTGGCAGAGCAGAATGTGACGCTTGAACGCAATCAGATTAAACTCGCCGCCCCGCTGCATGAGTTGGGTGTGTTTGATGTCGAAATCAGCCTCCATCCGGAAGTGCAGGCTATACTGAAGGTCTGGATCGTCGAGGAATAATGAGTTCTGTCGATCAGAGCGGATATCGTCTTCCGCCTTATAGTGAGGAAGCCGAACGGGGGGTTCTCGGTTCCGCTTTGATTGATTCTGAAAAGGTGCTCGAGCTTTGCTCGGACAACCAGCTCTCCGCCGACTCGTTCCACGTTCCGGCCCATCGTCATCTTTTTGAACAGCTTCAGGAAATGACGCAGGCCGGGAAGGCGGTGGATCTTCTCACGGTCGGAGAGCATCTCAAACAAAACGGCCGCCTCGATTCCACCGGCGGCTATGTTTTTCTGGAGGGGCTGATCGACAGCACCCCGACCGCCGCCCATGCCGAATATTACATCGGCTTTGTGCGGCAAAAACATCTGCTTCGCAATATCATCAACGAAGCAACCTCTGCAATTGACCGCTGTTATACCGAAACCGAAGAGGATGCTGAAACGATCCTGAACCGGACGGAGTCCGCCTTTTTCGATCTGAGCGGTCAGCAGATCAGCAAGACCGAGGACTGGAAGGTCGCGGTTAGCCAAACCATGGCGAAGATTGATGGCAAGCAGTCTTATGGCGTGCCGACCGGCTATGCAGACCTCGACAAAAAACTCCGGGGGCTCCATCCGACCGACATGATCGTGCTCGCCGCCCGTCCCTCCATGGGGAAAACCTCTCTGGCGATGAATATCGCCGAACATGCGGCGCTCGGAAAAAATAAAGAGCACAAGCCGTTCGCCATCGGCGTGTTCAGTCTCGAAATGTCGCAGGAGCAGCTGGTTCGCCGTATGCTTTTCAGTAAAGCGCGCATCCCCGCCTGGCGTGATCAGATTCACAATTCCGATCATGCAAAGCTCGTTAGTGCGGCCGATCAGCTCGGCAAAGCCACGATTGTCGTGGACGATTCCGCCGGTCTGGATGTGATGGATCTCTGCTCACGCGCACGCCGTATGAAACGGCTCTATAAAGTGGATCTGATCATCATTGACTATCTTCAACTCCTGCACGACAAGCGCCGGATGCGCGATGGGCGTCAGCAGGAAACCGCCTCGATTTCCAACAGCATTAAAAAATTGGCCAAAGACCTGAACGTTCCTGTGCTGATTCTCAGTCAGCTCAGCCGTGCGCCTGAACAGGGCGGACGCGACGGTAAGCCGCGCCTGTCCGACCTTCGTGACTCCGGGGCGATTGAGCAGGATGCTGATGTCGTGTTGCTGCTGACCCGCCCCTCTTTTAATGATGCGCACAAGGGCGACGTGGATGAAGATGACCCGTTGGCTGAGGTGATTATTGCCAAGCACCGTAACGGACCGACTGGAAATGTTGAAATGAACTTCTTTAAGGAATTCACCCGTTTTGAGGATCGCGATGCGCGACATGTAGCTGATGAAATGGAGTAGACACCGATGATGACCCAAAGACTAAGCCGATTTGTAAGCCTGTTGATTCTTGGCCTCCTTCTTTCCGCCACCGGATGGGCCGCAATTACCATTGATAACATCCGGATTGAAAATCTGGAGAAAACCGCGCTGGATCCTTCGTTTGTGCGGGCCTACACCTCACTGCGCGCCGGTCAGGCGGTGGAGACCGAAACGGAGCTCAACGCCGCGGTCGCGAAGGATGTCGACAACCTGCGCCGTTCCGGCCGCTTTTCTTATGTGCGCGCATCGGTGGAGCAGGCTGATGAAAAACTGACCCTTGTTTACAGCGTGGAACCGCGGCTCCGGTTGCGGGATATCAAGATTGTCGGCGCGAAAGGGATCGGCAACCGTAAAATCAACACACAGCTTGAACTGGAACTGGGCGACTATGTTGATGAAGCGATCGTGGGGGAAAAGGTCCGCAAGGTGGAGGCCTACTGCCGCAAGAATAAATATCCGGATGCGTTTGTTTCCTGGGTGCTGACGCCCGATGCGGAGACGTCCGCGGCGGATCTGCTGGTGACGGTTACCGAAGGAGAGAAACTTCGCGTTAAAAAAATCAATCTGGTCGGCGAGCGGTTCCTGAGCGACAGCCGTCTGGCGAGGACCGGACGGTTTTTTGAAAAGTTGATTCCCGGCAAGGAGGACCCTCAGAATACCGGCCGCTTTGAAACCGATCAAGTACGGGGGTTGCTCCGGCAGAAAAAAACATTTTGGATTACACCTTGGTTCGGGGCTTATCGCCCGGAAGTGATCGATACAGACATGGCGACACTGGAAAAATTCTACCTCGACCGCGGATTTTTGGATGTCACGGTGGATTCGCCGGATGTGGAAAACAAAGGCCGCGGCCGCCTCGCGCTGACCTATCCTATTCACGAAGGAGAGCAGTACCGGATCGGAACGCTTGGGTTCGAAGGGGTGACGCTTTTTGATACAGAGGCACTTGAAAAGCAGATCCGGTTGAAACCGGCGGACATCGCCTCTCGGACCGCCATTGATTCGGCTGCCGCGACGGTCACGCGTTATTACGGGAACCGGGGCTATATTCGCACCCGGGTGGAGCCGGTTGTTGCGACCGACTCCGAATCGCTGGAGGCAGATGTCCTTTTCCGTGTCAGCGAGGGATCGCTAGGCTATATTAACCAGATCGACATTCGCGGCAATGAAAAGACCCGCGATGAGGTGATCCGCCGTGAGCTGGCTGTTGCTCCCAGTGAACTGTTTCACCAGCAGAAAGTGGAGACCAGTGAACGCCGCCTGAAAAATCTCGGCTATTTTGAAACCGTCGACAGCAGTTATATTCCGGCAGAGGGTACCAACACCTATGACCTGACGTTTGATGTAAAAGAAAAGTCGATGGGAAGTTTCATGATCGGGGCCGGATTCTCCAGTGTCGACAGCCTGGTCGGGTTTGCGGAGCTGTCCCATGGCAACTTTGATATCAAGCGCTGGCCGCCGGTCGGTGATGGGCAGAAGATGAAAATCCGCGTGCAGGCCGGTTCGGAACGCAATGACCTGGAACTTTCTTTTGTTGAACCGTGGTTTCTCGATCGCAAGCTGGCTCTTGGCGTCGATCTCTATCAGCGTAATGCCGGATATTACAGTGATTTTTACCAGTTGCAGACCATCGGCGGACGCCTTTCGCTCAGCAAACCGCTTAGTCCGTTTGTGCGCGGAACACTTAGCTATTCGCTCGAGAGTTTTGATGTATATGAGGTGTCAACGAATGCGCCGAGTGAAATCCGTGATGAGGAAGGCGTTCGTCTGAAATCAACGGTCGGGCTCAGTATCTCCCGTGACACGCGCGACCAGTTCTTTATCCCTACACGCGGGAATCACAGTTCGGCCAGCGTGGAATTTTCTGGCGGTCCGCTGGGCGGTGATACTGAGATTGTTGCCTTTGAAGTCAAATCCTCGCAGTTCTGGCCGCTCTGGAAAGATCATGTACTGAATGTAAAAGGAGAACTCCGCACGGTTGACTCCTATGGTGACGGCGATGTCCCGATTTTCGACCGGCTGTTCCTCGGCGGTCCGCGCTCCATTCGCGGGTTTGAATATCGCGATGTCAGCCCGAGGTCGATATCTAATCCGGACGAGCCGGTCGGTGGAAAAAGCAGCTATTTCGCAAGCGCCGAGTACATTGTCCCGCTCTGGAGCAAAATTCGCGGTGCCGTGTTCTACGATATCGGAGCGGTCTCGCCGGAGGCGTTCAACTTTTTTGAGCCGGCGATTAATTCCTCGTACGGATTCGGTGTCCGCTTCGACCTGCCGATGTTCCCGTTGCGGCTGGACTATGCCTTCCCGCACTTAACAGACGAAGACAATGAGGGTGCCACCCCGCGCTGGAACTTCTTACTGGGATATACATTTTAAAAAGGAGAGGGTTTCGATATGAAAAAACATTTACTGATCGCTTTTGTTCTACTGTTTCTTGCCAGCGCGGCCGGCGCCGCTGAGCGCATCGTGTTTGTGGATCTGGAGCGCGTGTTTAACGAGTTTTATAAAACTCAGCTGGCCAAATCCAAAGTGCAGGTGCAGCAAGCCGATATTGAGGCGGAACGACAGCTCATGGTTGATGAAATGACCATCGTCAACGACGAGGTGGATGTTCTCAGAAAAGAGGCTAGGGATGTAACGTTTTCTCAGGAGATTCGCGACGAAAAGAGGATTCTTTACGAAGAACGTGTGTTGGAGCTTCGTGATAAACGGAAGGAAATCGGAGAGTTTAGTGAGCGCCGCCAGCAACAACTCCAGATGCAGGTGTCTCGCATGAGCCAGACCGTTATGGATGAAATCCGGGGGGCCATCGTTGAGTATGCCAAACAAGAAGGGTTGCAGGCGGTGATTGACAGTTCTACCCGCCGTGCTGCGGTTGGTGTATTTATTTATATTCATCCCGACGTAGATGTTACCGATGCCATGTTGACCATGCTGAACAGTCGGCGTCCAGATATTGTGGGTGGCGGCGAGTCCCCTGATGCTGAAAAGGTGAACGGCACAACCGAAGAAGAGGCTCCCGAAAAAGAATGAAGTTGCTCGAATTAGTTGAGAAGATTGGCGGAACTCTGGAAGGCGATGGAAACATTGAAATTCAGGGTGTAGCGGGGATCCGCGAGGCGGCTTCCAGCCAGATCAGCTTCATGTCCAATCCCAAATATGCATCGCAGGCCGCCGCAACGCAGGCGGGCGTCGTGATTGTTTCCGAAGACTGGACCGGGGAGTGCCCTGCCGCGTTGATTCGCACACAGAACCCGGATGCCGCATTCGCACAGGCGGCCACTCTATTCTATACACCGGTGCCCGCACCGGAACCGGGCGTTCATCCTTCGGCGGTTGTCGCGGATGATGCGGAACTGGGGGAGGGCGTCTGCATTGGTCCGCTTTGCGTAATCGAACCCGGTGTAAAGATTGGTGCGCAGTCCGTGATCTCAGCCCAGTGTTATATCGGCCGGCAAGTCACCATCGGAACAGACAGCTTTCTTTATCCGCACGTTTCCGTGCGGGAATCCGTTATCATTGGGGATCGAACCATTATTCACAACGGAACCGTTGTGGGTAGCGATGGCTTCGGGTACTCCGTTGACAGCGACGGCGTTCGGACAAAAATTCCCCAGATTGGAAGTGTCAAGATCGGAAATGATGTCGAGATTGGCGCCAATGTAACGATTGACCGTGCGCGGTTCGGACAAACCACCATCGGGAATGGAACCAAAATTGATAATCTGGTTCAGATTGCCCACAACGTGACGATTGGTGAAAATGCGGTGATCATTGCTCAGGTGGCTCTTGCCGGGAGCTGTTCGATCGGAGATCGCACCATCATCGCCGGGCATGCCGGCGTTGCCGGGCACATCAAGGTGGGCAACGATGTTGTAATCGCCGCCAAAACCGGCGTAACCAAAGACGTTGAGCCCGGACAATGTGTCATGGGCATGCCGGCGGTTTCTGAATCGCAATACAAAAGAAGTCTCGCATCGGTTGCGTTATTGCCGAAACTCAAAAAACGTTTGGCCGCATTGGAAAAAGAGGTTCGCAAGTGAGCCGAGTAACGTAGACGAACACAAGTTTGTCGTTTTAGCGGCAAAATGACTACACAAATGTGATTTATAGCCAATTTTGTAATAAAAAATATTACAGGTTCGTTTGTTGTAAAGTGTTGATTCAAAACTGGTTATGCTAATATGCACCTTGGCGCGGCTTTAGAGGCATAGTTATTGCTAAAAAACTGGGTTCCATCGGGTTTCGATGGGGAATGCTGGGAAATTAGAATTTGGTTTAACGAGAACGCGCACAGCGCAAGGAGATTAAAATGGTTGATCCTAAGGAAATATTCGGGGAAAACGTCTTCGGGTTGAAGGCAATGCAGGAGCATCTGTCTGATGCGACCTTTAAATCACTCAAAGAAACCATCGATAGCGGAAAACAGCTCGACGCAAGCATTGCGGATGAAGTTGCTGAAGCTATGAAAGAATGGGCCATGAGCAAAGGCGCCACACATTATACCCATTGGTTCCAGCCGCTCACCGGCGCCACTGCCGAAAAACACGACTCCTTTATCTTCCCGGACTTCAAAGGTGGCATTGTTACCGCCTTTTCCGGCGATGAACTGATCCAAGGTGAACCGGATGCCTCCTCCTTCCCGTCAGGCGGCCTGCGCGCCACCTTCGAAGCCCGCGGTTACACCGGTTGGGATCCGACTAGCCCGGCCTTCATCAAATATGATGCCAGTGATGCGGCTACGCTCTGTATCCCGACCGTCTTTTGCGGATACCACGGTGAAGCCCTCGACAAAAAGACTCCGCTCCTGCGCTCCATGAAAGTGCTCTCCGAGCAGACCGTTCGCCTCGGCAAGCTCTTCGGCATCGACTGCGGCGACACCATGGCCAAAGCCACCCTCGGTTCTGAGCAGGAATACTTCCTCCTCGACGAAGAGCTTTATGCTGCCCGTCCGGACCTTATTCAGACCGGCCGCACTCTGTTCGGCAAACCGGCCAGCAAGCACCAGCAGCTCGACGACCACTACTTCGGGGCCATTAAACCTCGCGTTGCCGCATACATGGCTGATCTCGACCGCGAACTCTGGAAACTCGGCGTGCCGGCTAAAACCCGTCATAACGAAGTGTGCCCCGCACAGTTCGAACTGGCCCCGGTCTTTGAAACCCTCAACGTGTCTGTTGACCACAACATGATCACCATGGAAGTCATGAAGACCCTCGCTGAGAAGCACGGGTTCACCTGCCTCCTGCACGAAAAACCGTTCGCCGGCGTCAATGGTTCCGGTAAACACAACAACTGGTCCATCACGGGACCGGATGGTAAAAACTGGCTGAAACCGGGCGACACCCCGCACGCCAACGCCAAATTCATGACCATTATCTGTGCGCTCATGAAAGCCGTCGATACCCATGCCGACCTGCTCCGGGCTTCTGTTGCCTCCGCGGGTAACGATCACCGCCTCGGTGCCAATGAAGCCCCGCCGGCTGTTGTTTCCATCTTCCTCGGCGACTGCCTGACCGATGTGATTGAGCAGATCGAAGCCGGTGGAGCCAGCAGTTCCAAAGACGGCGGCCACATTGAGCTCGGCGTTGACCTGCTTCCGAAACTGCCGCGGGGTAACACCGACCGCAACCGCACCTCACCGTTTGCCTTCACCGGTAATCGTTTCGAGTTCCGCGCTGTTGGCTCCAACCAGAGCCCTGCAGGAGCCAACATCGTGCTCAACACCATCGTGGCCGAAGCCTTCGACTACATCTGCACCAAGGTGGAAGCCGCTGTTGCCGATGGCAAAGAGTTCAATGCCGCTCTGCAGGAAATCCTCGCTGAAATCATTAAAGAGCACAAACGCATCCTCTTCAACGGCGACGGCTACACTGGCGAATGGTTAGCAGAAGCCGCCAAACGCGGCCTGCCCAATCTGGTCAATTGCGAAGAGGCCCTCGAGCCGCTGGCTTCGCAAAAAGCGAAAGATCTTTTCGCCAAGTATAACGTGCTGAGCAATGAAGAACTCGAGTCCCGCTACAACACCTACGTGGAATGCTACGAAACGATCATTGCCATCGAAGCTGGCACCTGCGCCGACATCGCCAAAACCATGATTATTCCCGCCGCGGTTACCGCGATCACGGAATACTCTGCGGTTGCGGCAGTTGCCGGCATTGCGGTTGAGATGTCCAGCCTTCTCGAAAAGCTGGTCGCCTCTGTTGCGAAATTGGATGCTGCCGAAGGTGCCAAAGCGCAGATCGTCGCTATGAACGAAGTTCGTGCCGCAGCTGATGCGCTTGAAGCCATCGTTCCGGCCGACCTCTGGCCGATGCCCAGCTATGCTGACATGCTTTTCATCTAATCGAAGAACATCAAAGCGAAAGACCCCTGGGAAAGCAGGGGGCTTTTTTTATTTCCAGGGTTTGCCACTGCACTTTGTTGAATTATTCGCTACGCTCATTATTTGCCGCCGACAAATTATGTTTCCGCTTCGCTCCAACGCGTTGCCGTCGCTGCGCGCCAGTCTCCCTGCCCGCAGTGCTACGCACAGCGTTGCAGGCGGGTCTCGACTGCGTCTCGGGTGGAAAATTCGCTCTGAAAGGTTCCAGCCATTTAAAAAAGACTAAAACCGGCACGTTTCGAATCAAAACCAGACTGAAAATAATCAAAAAATCAGATGAAAAACAAAATTCATCTCCAAAAGGCGGATTATTCGGGAAAAGATAAGTATCCAAAGGGGATATCTTTGACAGAGCTGTGACATGTTGTTAAATTCCTGCTACACCGCAGGTTGCATGTCGCATGCGCGGAGGGGATCTTGGTTCCGATTAGGAGGAAGTATTATGTCAGCATGGGCGATTGTTTTAGCGTGTGGAAAAGAACAGGAGATCACAGCGGGAGTGGATGTCGCTTTTCTGGCCCTTGGAGACCGGCCTGTTCTGGCGCACTCCCTGCTGACGCTTCAGCAGTGTGAATTGATCGAAGGCATCATTCTCGTTGTCAAAAAACCGCGGGTCGATAACGCGCTTCAGGTTGTCCGGTCTTATGGCCTCAAAAAAGTGAAAAGCCTTGTGGCAGGCTCTGGCACTCGGCTGAGTAATCTAAAAAAAGCCTGCGAGCAGCTTCCGGATGGTGCATCCGCCGTGGTGGTACACTCCGCTTCCCGACCCTTTGTTGACGTAGATGTCATCACCGAGACGGTCAAAGCCGGCAAGAGATATGGCGCGGCGGTGGCGGCAGTCCGCTGCACCGATGCGGTTAAACTGGCCGAAAAAGGGCAGAAAGCCAGCAAGAGCCTCGACCGCAATACCATTTGGATTGCGCAGTGCCCGCAGGTCTTCAAACGGGATGTGTTTGAAAAAATGCTGAAGGGCGGAGCGAAGCTGATCGACGACGAGTCCGCACTGCTCGAAAAAACACGGCAGGAGATTCATCTGGTGGTTTCAAGCGATGCCAACATGAAAATCCGAACCCCGCAGGATTTTGAACGGGCCAACGCCATGGTGAGTCTGTATCAATAACGTACGCTGAACTGGTCGAACTCTCCGGTCGCCGCCGAGCGGCGAACCAGCTCGTTGGTGATATACCGTCCGAGGTGTGAATTTTTCACAGCCTGCAGCAGCGACATCAGCTGATCCTCGGCTCCCTCCGCCACCATCGACACACTGCCGTCGAACTCATTTTTTACCCAGCCGGCCACATCCAGCGTCTGCGCCAGATTCACCACCGTGAATCTAAACCCGACCCCCTGCACCCGGCCTTCGTATCGAACTGTGATTCGCTTTAGCATTTTGGATTACGCAGGCTTGCCTGCGCCTTGTTAGCCGCAGCTTGCTTCGGCTGTGAACGCGGCAGCAAGTTACCGCACTCCATGATTTTTTTACAAATCAAAATAATAGGACTGCGGGTGGTGGGTCACCAGTGCGAAGGTCGAAACCTCCGGGTCGGCCATAAACAGCTCGGTCACATTCAAGCCGATGCGGTCGGTGTCGAGCAGGTCGCAAACCACCTTGTTCATTTCCAGATCGGGGCAGGCCGAGTAGCCGAAGCCGAACCGGCTTTGGTCGAGTTGCTTCCCCCAGATTTCGGTCAGCGATAAATCGCCTTCGTCCGAACCCCAGATTTCGCGGATCTTTTTGTGCGCATATTCCGCCAGGGCCTCGGCGGTCATTACGGCGAGGCCGTGGAAGAGCAGGTAGTCCTGATAGTCATCGGCATCACGAAACTCCTGCTCTTTGTCTGCGACGCCGCGGCCGAGCGTGACGGCCATTAATGCGCAGATATCATTGTCGGGCCGGAAAAAGTCGGCCAGACAGTGCCCGCCTTCTTGCTGCTGGCGCGGGAAGGGCATGGCGGTCTCTTCGCCGGTCGCGGGGTTTTTGAGATAGAACGTATCGCCCTGCGAGCGGCAATTGAAAAAGCCGTGAATCACCTTCGGCTCAAAGATTTTCCGCCCGATTGCTTTCATCTCTTCGACCTTGGGGTACACCTCTTCATCGAGCTGTTTCTGATACTCCTCATCGGAGAGCTGCCCTTGCTGGTAGCCCCAGGCTCCGCGGATCATTCCGCCGAGATCGAGGTACTTATATACTTCATCCAGATCGATCTCTTTCTGAACCCAGGTGTCGATGGCAACGTCCGGAACCGGCACGTCGGGGTTGATTGGCTTGTTGGGTGTTTTTTCCACAACATCTTTGATGTCGCAACCGATGCCGTCGCGTGTCGGCGCAACGTATCCGGGCAGTTTTCCGGTATCCTTCAGCGTCTGCATCGCGGCCAGCCCCGCGAAGGCGTCTTTGCAGTAGAGCACATCGGAGGTGTAGTGCGGACGACAGGCCAGATCAACAAATTCTTCAGACAGCGCTGCGCCACCGAGCAGCACCGGCGTGGTAAATCCGTTGTGTTCGAGAATCTTCATGTTTTCGGCCATCACGGCGGTGGATTTCACCAGCAGTCCGCTCATGCCGAGCGCGGCGGCATCGCGCTCCTTTACCGCCGCCATCATTTTTTCGATGGGCGCTTTAATGCCGATGTCGACCACATCAAATCCGTTGTTCGCCAGAATAATTCCGACCAGGTTTTTTCCGATGTCATGCACATCGCCCGCGACGGTCGCCAAGACGCACAGCGGCACCTTGTCGCCCGCTTCGCTCTTTGTCATGAACGGCTTAATCATGTCGACCGCGCGCTTCATCACTTCCGCGCTCTTCAGCACGAAGGGCAGTTGCATAATGCCGTCGTTAAAGAGGCGGCCCACCTCCTTCATCGCCGGCAGCATGATGTTGTTGAGAATATCCTCCGCGGCATGCTCCTTAAGCAGATTTGGAACCGCCGGGTCCAGCCATGGAATTTTTCCGCGGATAATGGCGTCGCGCAGCACCTCATCGGCCGGCCGGGCGATCATTTCCGCCTCGGGCTCCTCAACCACGTTTTCAAACAGGTTGATGTAGTTTTCGAGCGGGTCGCCGTCGGTTTGGTCATTCGCCAGCAGCGCTTCGGCCCCCTTGCGCAGTTCGCCAGGAATTCCATTCAGCGGCACAATCGCCGCCACATTGATGATGCAGGCGTCCATGCCTGCCTCGACCGCCTGATGCAGGAAGACGGCGTTGAGCACCTTGCGCAGGGCAGGTTTTAGGCCGAACGAAATATTGGACAGCCCGAGCATTGTGCGCACACCCGGCAGTTCCGCCTTGATGCGCCGGATAGTTTCCAATGTTTGGAACGCGGCATCGCGCAGCGTGTCATCACCGCTGCAGATCGTAAAGGTCAGCGGGTCGATCAGCAGATCTCCGGGCTTCATTCCGCGCTCGACGCAGAAGTCCACCAGTCGCTTGGCGACCGCGAATTTTTCGGCGGCGGTCATGGCCATTCCTTTTTCGTCGATCGTCAGCGCGACCAGTGTGGCGCCGTAGCGTTTTGCCATCGGCACAACCCGTTCGGCGCGTTCGCCGCCGTCTTCAAAGTTGATCGAGTTGATCATCGCCCGTCCGCCGTAGCACTTCAGCGCGTCTTCAATGACGTCTGCGGAGGTGGAGTCGATCATCATCGGTGCGGTGCACTCACGCGCCATGCGCGGTACGAGCACCGCGATATCTTTGCGCTCGTCGCGCCCGGCATAGCCGCAGCTGAGGTCGAGCACGTGCGCGCCGGTCTCTTCCTGTTCGGTCAGAATATGAAATGCGTTCTCATAATCATCAGCCAGCAGGGTGTCGCGGAACTTGCGCGACCCGGTGGCGTTGGCGCGCTCGCCGATGTAAAGCGGTGCCGGTTCCTGCGTTAGATCCACCGGAGAAAAGAGGCTGGCGGTCTGTTGCGGCGCGGCTGCCGGTTCGCGGAGTTTCCAACCCTTGGAAACGTGCGCACGCAGCAGGCGAATATGCTCGGGGGTGGTGCCGCAGCATCCGCCGACAATGGATAGACCGTGTGTTGCGGCCAGCTCAGAGACTTTGGTTGCAAATTCTTCGGGCTGAAGCGGGTAGAGGACGGTTCCATCCACGCGCGCTTCCGGCATGCCGGCGTTGGGCATACAGGCCAGCTTGGCGGGCCAGAGGTCGTTGAAGGTGTTGAGGTGGTGCTCCATCGCATCGGGGCCAGTGGCGCAGTTGAGACCGAGCACGTCGATCGGGTAGGGCGCGAGAATGGTTGCGGCCGCTGCCGGGCTGGTTCCCACGAGCAGAGTTCCGGTCGCTTCAACGGTTACGGAGACATAACGTACAATGTCGCTGTCCGGCCCGAGAATGTCGTCGGCGGCCGCCAGTGCGGCTTTGATTTGCAGCGGATCCTGACAGGTTTCAATAATCAGCCCGTCGGCGCCGCCATCGAGCAGGCCCTGAATCTGGATTTTATATCCGTCGACCATTTCGTCGAACTGGATGTGGCCGAGCGACGGCAGTTTGGTCCCTGGGCCAATCGATCCGAACACGTAGCGCGGCTGGTCGGGGGTCGAAAATTCGTCGGCGACCTCGCGGGCGAGGGCGGCGGCGGCTTTGTTGATTTCGTAAGCGCGGTCCGCGAGATCGTATTCGCCGAGGGTGACCGGTGCCGCGCCGAAGGTGTTGGTTTCCACTGCGTCCGAGCCCGCTTCCAAGTAGGCGCGGTGCAGTCCGCGGATGATGTCCGGGGCGGAGAGGTTGAGCCACTCATTACAGCCTTCCACATCACCCCATTGTTCGGGTGTGATATCGCAGCCTTGCAAAAAAGTTCCCGCAGCGCCGTCGAGTAGCAGGGGGCCGGAATTCAATCGTTCTTTTAATTTCATGCCGCGCAATTTAACAGCATCGCCCGGGTTTGGCAATCAATACATCCTAAAATCCGGATAGACGGATTTTACGACCCTTTCAGGCGAGCGGCGGGGGTGCGCGTCGACCTTGCGATTGAAGATTTTTCAGGTCGCATTACTTGTTGCCCGTGCGGATTGGAATGGGTACATTTTAGATCTGTTTTCCAACTAAGTAGAAAGGTTCACCATGGCGCGCGCATATAACTTCAGTGCAGGGCCGGCGATTCTGCCGGAAGAGGTTCTCAAACAGGCTCAGGCCGAGCTGCTCGATTTTAACGGAACCGGCATGTCCATCATGGAAATGTCCCACCGTGGCAAGGACTACTCCGCCGTTCATCAGGAAGCCAAAGACAACCTGAAGAAACTGCTGAACATTCCCGACAACTACAGCATTCTCTTTATGACCGGCGGCGCGAGCACGCAGTTTTCGTTGATCCCAATGAACCTGCTCAGCGAAGGCGAAACCGCCGACTACATCACCGCTGGCGCCTGGAGTTCCAAAGCGATTAAAGCCGCACAGAAGCTTGGCGCAAACGTCAAGGAGCTGGCCAACACCGCTAAAGATATTCCGACCCGTGTTCCGGGCAACGACCTTCAATTTACCCCCGGCGCGGCCTACGTGCACATCTGCTCCAACGAAACGATTTCCGGCGCACAGGTGAAAGAGTTCCCGAAAACCGATGCACCACTCATCGCCGATATGTCCTCGGACATCCTCTCCCGTCCGCTCGACGTATCGCAGTTCGGCATGATCTATGCCGGTGCCCAGAAAAATCTGGCTTGCGCCGGCGTCACGCTGGTGATCATTCGCAATGATCTGGCTGAAAAATCGCCGGACGCGTTGCCGGAGTTGTTCCAGTACAAGCATGTGTTGGAAAACGATTCGCTCTCCAACACCGCCCCGACCTTTGCGATTTACATCATCGCGCTGGTCACCCGCTGGCTGCTGGCCAACGGCGGCCTCAAAGGCATGCAGCAACGCAACGAAGAGAAAGCGGGCAAGCTCTACGCCGCGATCGATGCGTCTGATTTCTACAAAGGAACCGCGCTGCCGGAATTTCGTTCCCCGATGAACGTCACCTTCCGGTTGCCGACTGAAGAGCTCGAGGCGCAGTTTGTGAAGGAAGCTACGGCGAAGGGTATGACCAGCCTCAAGGGGCACCGCTCGGTCGGTGGTATCCGCGCCTCCATCTACAACGCATTCCCCGCGGAAGGGGTCGATGCGCTGATCGAGTTCATGAAGGAATTCGAAGCCGCTAACGCCTAAAATGGCCTTTTCGCCGTTTGCAGAACGCCCCGCGCCGCGGGGCGTTTTGTTTTTGTGTTTTTCTGTTTCCCTATGAAACGGGAATCGGTACTTTCTCTTCTCCTTTGCGCCCATAGTTCAATGGATAGAATAGTGGCCTCCGAAGCCATTGATACAGGTTCGACTCCTGTTGGGCGCACCATTCAACTCGTTCGCTTTGCTTTCTCGCTCACGACGGGCCATTTTATTGAACGATTCGGATGAGCGGGGCGAGCCGTTCCGGCCGCAAACTTGTTGTTTCCAAATATTGGAAACATTCGGTACGGTCTCGGGGCTTAGTTGTGGAGAGAAAATGGAACTGTTCGGGTTGGATATTCTAGGAATCGTGATTCGGATCGGGCTCGGCCTGGCGGTCGGATTCTGCATCGGCTTGACGGGTGTTGGCGGCGGCGTGCTGGTGCTGCCCGCGCTCACGATTTTTCTGCGTATGAATGCAGTGATGGCCGTCGGAACGGCCAGCCTCTACTCCTTTCTGGCTAAAATTTCCGCGACGATCCATCACGCTAAACTCAAAACCATCGACTGGAAGCTTTCCCTGCTGTTCCTAGCTGGAGCGGTTCCGGCGGATATTCTGGTGGCGAGCTGGGTGGCCGATCACGGCGGGAGCGAGGAGTTCGCTAACGCGTTGCAGCATTTTATTACCGGTATGGTCTTCTTCTGTGTGGCGGTGATGCTCTGGAATCTGATTCGCCAGATTCGCAATCAAAAGGCGACCGGGTCGCCATCGCTGTTATCGGATCATGTCACGGAAAACCCGATGCGTCGCCGCCTGCTCGGCGTGGCAATGGGCGGTGTGGTCGGCGCACTGATCGGCGCGACATCCATTGGCGGCGGCGTGTTGATTGTGCCGATTCTGATGGTGCTGTTCGGGTTGCAGACCAGCCGTACAGTTGGCAGCTCTATTTTTATTGCTCTCGTGCTGACGATGATGACCTCGGTGATCTATGGCAGGGGCGGGGAGGTGGACTGGGCGACCGCACTGGTGATGGCCGCCGGCTCATTGATCGGCGTGCCGCTCGGCAGCAAACTGTCGGTGAAGATCCCTGACCGGATTTTGTATAGTGTCGTGATCGTTCTGGTTTTTGCGGTGGCCATTATGATGCTGATAAAGGATGGCGGGCATTAATCCGCTGATCGCAGAAAAACCGCCTGTAGGACTGGAATGTTGAGCCAGAATCTATATTCTGTGCGGGATATGGATAAATACTACGTAACGACCCCGATTTATTATGTGAACGATCAGCCGCACATCGGCCACTCGTACACCACGATTCTGGCCGATGTTCTGGCGAACTATCACCGCCTGCTCGGAACCCCCACTTATTTCCTGACCGGCACCGATGAGCACGGACAGAAAGTGCAGCAGGCCGCCGACAAAAACGGCATCACCGCTCAGGAACAGTGCGATCAAACCGTTGTCCGTTTCCAAGAGCTGTGGAAGCGGCTGGAGATCACCAACGACGATTTCATCCGCACCACGGAGGATCGTCACAAAAAGATCGTGCAGGAAGTCCTGCAGGAGCTTTTTGATAAAGACGAAATCTACCGCGCCGAATACGAAGGCTGGTATTGCGTCGGTTGCGAACGCTTTTTCATTGAAAAAGATCTCGTGGACGGCAACTGCCCCGAGTGCGGCCGCAAAGTCGACGCCATCGTCGAATCCAACTATTTCTTCCGCATGAGCAAGTATCAGCAGTGGCTCATCGACTACATCGAAACGCACCCGGAGTTCATTCAGCCCGACTTCCGTGCCAATGAAACGCTCGGCTTCCTCAAAAACAACGAACTGCAGGATCTTTGCATCTCGCGCCCGAAGTCCCGCCTCGCCTGGGGAATCGAGCTCCCGTTCGATTCCGACTTCGTCACCTACGTTTGGTTCGACGCCCTGCTCAACTACATCACCGCCATCGGCTACAAAACCGACGATGAAATGTTTAACAAGTGGTGGCCGGTGAATCATCACCTGATCGGCAAAGACATTCTCACCACGCATACGGTTTACTGGCCGACCATGCTCAAAGCGATGGGTGTTGAAATGCCCAAAACCATCTTCGCGCACGGCTGGTGGCTGACCGGCCGCACTAAAATGAGCAAGTCGCTCGGCAACGTCGTCAACCCGATGGAAATGATCGACCGCTACGGAGTCGACGCCTTCCGCTACTTCCTCATTGCCGAAATGACCCTCGGGCAGGACGCCTCCTTCACCGAAGAGGCGTTTGTGAAACGCTACAACAGCGATTTGGCCAATGATTTGGGGAACCTCGCTAGTCGGGTGCTGGGCATGATTGAAAAATATTGTGATGGAAAAATACCTCAATGGACAGATAGCGCAGATGTAGATCGGGCAAAGCGTGATCTTTGGATACCGAAGATTTCAGGAACTGTCGGCCTTGTGCAGGAATTACTTCCGCAGATGAAGTTGGATGGGGCGATCGCGTGTGTGCGAGGCAGCATTAGCGCGGCGAACAAATTTGTAGCCGACAAGGCCCCCTGGGCGATGGCGAAGGCGGGGAATCAAGAGGGAGTCGACACAACCTTGTATGTTGCCGTTGAATGTCTCCGGGTTTGCGCTGCATTGCTCTATCCGGTTATGCCGGAACGGATGGGAAAATTGCGCAGTGCATTGGGAATGGATAACGTGGTTCCGCAATTTGATAGATTGAGTGAGTTCGGCGTATTAAAACCCGGAACGCCTATCCGACCTTTGGAAGACCCGCTGTTCCCGCGTGTTGAATTGACGAAGAAAGAGGAAAAGCCCGTGACTGAAAAAACTGAGAAACCCACTGAGGTTGAAGGCGTTATTACCTATGACGACGTCATGAACGTGAAACTGCGCACCGCGAAAATTCTCGCGGCCGAAAAGGTCGAGGGAGCGGATAAGCTGCTCAAACTTCAGGTCGAAGTCGGCGAGGAAAAACGCCAGTTGATCGCCGGGATTGCTCAGCACTATAGCGCTGAAGAGGTGATTGGTAAAATTATTGTGATTGTCGCTAATCTCAAACCGGCTAAAATCCGCGGAGTCGAATCGCAAGGCATGCTGTTGTGCGCCTCGGTCGGCGATCAGCTGAAACTGATAACCGTGGACGGCGAATTGCCCTCCAGCGGTGCTGTTGTTAAATAATGAAAACTCTGATTCTAGTTCGACACGGGGACTTTATTCATAAGGATCCCTTTGTCCCGAACATCGGGCGCCCGCTGACCCGTCAGGGCCGCCATGATCTGGTTGAGGTGGCGAAGCGCTTTGCCGCTCTGAACATTGTGCCGGATCTGATTCTGACCAGTCCGGCCCGTCGCACCGGCGAGACCGCCGAAATTTTCGGTAAAAAGCTGGGGCTCAATGCTTCCCAGATGAAGGTGGATGAAGAGCTCTTCGAAGCCGAAAAACGGGAAATTCTTCGCGTGGTTCATCAGCTGGATGAATCGTTGGATACAGTGATGCTGGTCGGGCACGATCCGGCGATGACTTCCTTGCTTCATCATCTGGTGAATGCGGAAATCTATAACCTGAAGTACGCATCGTTTGCTGTGCTGAGCATTGACGGTCAGTGGCGCGATGCGGCCTTCGGCCGGTCCGCGCTCCTGCATCTGGATGTTCCGGTGGCGGAGCCAATGACAATCGGCTGGCGCGAAAAGTTCGCCCACTGGCGGCGGGAGCGGATTCAGAAAATCGAGCTGGCAGTCGTTTTTGTGATCTGCCTGCTGATTATCATGACCATCTTCGGGTTGTTGATGTATTTCGGTGCCGACTCTGTCGTTCGGACTGGGCAGTAACCTTTTACAGGTGCCGCAGCGTCTCGTTGCGGATCAACTCGCCCATTTCCGAGGTGGATGCCAGCGTGTATCCGGTATGGCACAGATCCGCTGTACGCAGGTTGTGGCCGAGCGCCGCTTCCAGACCCTGACGGATTGCCGTCGCGGCGGCGTTTTCACCCAGATCCTCGAGCATCATCGCGGTCGAAAGAATCATCGCAATCGGATTGGCTTTGCCTTGACCGGCGATGTCCGGAGCTGAACCGTGAACCGGTTCGAACAGGCCGGTGCCGCAGCCGAGGCTGGCGGAAGGCAGCAGACCGAGCGAGCCGCCGAGCGTGGCGGAGGTGTCGGAGAGAATGTCACCGAAAAGGTTTCCGGTCAGAATCACGTCGAACTGACGTGGGTTGATCACCATCTGCATGGTCGCGTTGTCGATGTACATGTGTTCGAGTTCGACGTCTGAAAACTCTGCGACGTGCAGTTTTTTCACGGTGTCGCGCCACAGGCGGGAAACTTCCAGCACGTTGGCTTTGTCGACAGAGGTCACTTTGTTGCGGCGTTTGCGGGCCCACTCAAAAGCGACGCGCGCGACGCGCTCAATTTCAGGAACGGTGTAGCGCATGGTGTTGAAGGCTTCAAATCCGTCATTGCCAACCGGCTGGCCGAAGTAGATGCCGCCGGTGAGCTCGCGCACCGTCAGCAGGTCTACGCCGATCACCGCGCCGGGGCGCAGCGGGGAGGATTCCGCCAGCGACGGCGGCACCACCACCGGCCGCAGGTTGGCAAACACCGCCAGCTCCTTGCGGATTTTCAGCAGTCCGGACTCCGGGCGCATCGCACCGGTCAGCTCATCCCATTTCGGGCCGCCGACCGCGCCGAGCAGTACCGCGTCGGACGCTTTACAGACATCGATGGTTGCCTGCGGCATTGGGTCGTTGGCACCGTCAATCGCCGCGCCGCCCGCGAGGGCTGTGGTGTATTTAAAAGAAAAGTCGGACTGTTCCGCAATGGCGTCGAGCAGTTTGACGCTTTCAGCGATCACTTCCGGGCCGATTCCGTCGCCGGGCAAAAGAGTAATTTTATACGTTTTGGACATGCTTCCCTGCTTTCTTGCTTTAAAATCTGAGTTGAAGCGGCAGTTTTTACCAACTCGGGCCGGGGTTTGGAAGGGCAATATGGAAAAAGAACGGGGCTGGATTTTTTTTGATATCGACGGAACGCTGCTCTATGCGCGCGGTGCGGGGCGCAAAGCGTTCCGCCAGGCGTTTGATGAGGCGCTCGGATGGGATCAGGGCGTGGAGCACATTAACTTCTACGGCGCGACCGATCTCGACGTGTTCCGCCGCATCGCCGCCGACCGCGGCGAAATCTCTACGCCGGAGATGGAGAAGGCTTTTTTTGAGCGGCTCGGCACCCGAATCGAGGAGCACTTGGCCGAAATCCCGCCCGAACTTTTTCCAAACATTGGAAAAATTGTTCCTGAACTTTCCAAACAGTGGAGGATGGGAATTATAACGGGAAATATCGAGGCGACAGCGAAAGCCAAACTGAAGCACGCGGGCCTTCTGGACTACTTTGATCCGAGCGGATTCGGCTGCGGGTGCGATCATCCCGACCGCGTCGAGATCGCCCGGATCGCGCTGGAACGCGCCGGCAATCCAAAACGGGCCGTGCTGATCGGCGACACGCCGCGCGACGTCGAAGCCGCCCAGGCCAACGGTATGGTCTCCATCGCCGTCGCCACCGGCATCTTCGATTTCCAAACCTTGAAAAAAACCGGTGCAGATTACGTATTTGAAGATCTAACGGATTCGGCCCGGCTGCTGTCTATTCTGAGTGAATTATGAAAGCAGTCATTCCAATCTGTATAGCGTTGCTAGCGGCGGGTTGTTCTGTGGAACCGGAGGGTGTGGCTATGAGTGAGAGTCCTGTTCAGAAAACCGATGCGGAATGGAAAAAAGAACTGACCGCTGAGCAGTATCATGTGCTGCGCGAGGCGGGCACGGAACGGCCGTACAGCGGCGTGCTGACAGATAATCAAGCGCCGGGTATTTACCGCTGCGCCGGATGCGGGGCGGAACTTTTCACCTCAGAGAATAAGTATCACTCCGGCTGCGGCTGGCCTGCGTTTGATGATGCGGCGCAGACCGACTGGGTCATTCTGCGCAAAGATCTCAGTCACGGAATGATCCGCACCGAAGTTCTTTGCGCGACGTGCGGGGGCCATCTGGGCCATCTGTTTAATGATGGTCCGGCTGAAACCACCGGGATGCGCTACTGCATCAACTCCGCCGCGCTCGATTTTCAGGAAAAAGAATAGCCACAAAAAGGCACAAAAAAAGAGGCGGCTTATAGGCCGCCCCGACCAGAATCTGTTTTGTGTTTCTTGTGGCCAATCTCAAAGGCTGTAGTCGTCACGCGATTTCGACGAGCTCGAGCTCGAAGGTCAGGTCTTCGCCGGCCAGCGGGTGGTTGGCATCGATGGTGACGGCGTCTTCCTTAACCGCTTTCACAACCACCGCCAGCGGGCCCTGCGGGCCGGACATCTGCAGCGGCATGCCGACCTGGATATCCATGCCCTCCGGGAAGTTGGCTTTCGGAATATCACCGATCATCTCTTCGCGCCGTTCGCCGTAGGCCTCTTTGCAGGGCAGGGTGACGGTTTTTTTGCCGCCGACTTCCATGTCGCGGACGGCGGAGTCAAAACCGGGGATGACCATGCCGGAGCCGGTTTCAAATTCAAGCGGGTCGCGGCTTTCGGATGAGTCGAATAGTTCTCCGTTGCTCAGCGTGCCCTTGTAGTGAATGCGTACTTTTTTTCTGTCTTCGATCATGATGCGTCCTTTATCTAGTTAAATTGAGCGAAAATCCTACAGGTTGAGCACGCGCATGGAAAATTATAATCCGTAAAATGTTTTCATAGAGAGATTAAATTTCATTAGGCTTTGCGGAGCGAAAGGAAACTGGACTAGAGGATATCAAACTGAAGTTTTTAGGCGCGGCGCAGAATGTAAGGGGCTCGCGTTATCTGGTTGAGGCGGGCGGAATGCGGATTTTAGCGGATTGCGGGCTCTATTCAGAAACTGCTGGCTGAAAAAACCGACTGGTTCTGGCTCGGTACCCGGATACCAGCAGGAAATCACATTGGAGTAAACGGTTTTAAAATCTGTAAGGAGGAGCCCGATGAAACGCAGCACAGCCCTGAAAGTAATCAACCCGATTCTGGCGGTTTTAGTGATCAGTCAGCTTCTGAGCGGAATATTCGGCCATTCGCTTCCGTACAAAGCATTTGAAGTTCTGCACCGGGGCGGCGGATATGTTCTGGCGGTCGTTATTGTCCTTCACCTGATCCTCAACTGGAACTGGGTAAAAGCCACCTACTTTAAACGCCCCGCCCCGGTCGCCAGCTGAGGTGGCTGAGGTGTCAGTCCTTCTATGTGGGACTGTCAACACCTCGGCTAAAATCCTTTCCTTCTTTTCCAATAAGACTGCCCGGTTGCTTTGAATGTGCGCTCGATTAACCGAGCGAACCACCTTCTATCCGTGCGGGATTTTATTCCCTGCCACCTAATGCTGCATACGCTTTTTAAAGCTCAGTCAACCGGCTTGGTAAAGAGACCAATCTATTAAAACGGTAGTTAACCCAGGACCGACGCGGTTCCTTACCAGCCTTATTTTAAATCCTTATTTATCCCTGCTTTCTCAATCTGCTTTTTACACGAGAATCGCACCTTCGGGCACTTCGCCAAACTCAACATATTTCCACAATGCGACCAGTAGTTTTCTAGCCAGCGCAACAATTCCGATTCGGCGCATCCGCTTCGATCCGTGTCCAAAACGCTTTTCAAACCACTTGCTTAGCTCGCTGTCCGGCTGAAACCGCAGCCACGACCACGCCAATTCAATCATGATGCGGCGAACTCTCCGATTACCAGCCTTGCTGATTCCCTGCTCCACGCGGGAGTTTCCGCTGTCGTAGGGCGTTGGTGTGAGTCCGGCCAGCGACGCAACCTCTCGCCGATTTTTAAACTCCCGCCAGCCGAAAAATTCATGGCTGAGTGACCAGGCAGAAACCTCTCCAACTCCCCGAAGGCGCAACAAATCCCGAGTCTGTTTTTGAGCGTTCGTTTGCGGCGACTTCAACTCATCCTGCTTTGTTTTCAAGCAACCGGATGTGCTCAATGATTTGATCATGCCGATCCAACTCACGCAGGATCTCGTTTCGAAGTGAATCCGGAAGTGGTTTATCATTCCAAAGCCGAAGTGTATCGATCTGTTTTCGCAGCTTACTGAGGGGTCCCTTGATATAGAGTCCGTGGAGAATTAAAAGAGACTTGATTCGGTTGACGTGGGAGGAGCGTTCTTTTTTTAAGCGTTCGAGCTCTCGATCCAGACGCATATCATCTTCCTGATCCACAGTTGGGGCGCGAACAACCGAAAAAACATCTTCGTCCCCGCTCAGGTAGCGTTTCAATAAGCGAACCAGACTTTCTGCGTCCAGCCGATCCGTTTTAGCTCGCCGCTTTTTCCGATTCACTTCAATGCTGGCTGGATCGAGAAT